>Ga0209465_10000089_pt1 | contig 42099 bp, 64 predicted proteins | sample PanSoiPlot1MoBio_FD_188321 | JGI IMG/M metagenome (GOLD analysis project Ga0209465, IMG submission 188321) | Tropical forest soil microbial communities from Panama analyzed to predict greenhouse gas emissions - Panama Soil Plot 1 MoBio (SPAdes)... | ecosystem: Environmental > Terrestrial > Soil...
GCTCGGACTGCGCGTACTGCTCGGGCTGCTCGGGCTGCCGGGGCTGCCGGGGCTGCCCGGGCTGCTCGGACTGCTCGGGCTGCTCGTACTGCTCGGGCTGCCGGGGCTGCTCGCGCTGCTCGGACTGCTCGGACTGCTCGGACTGCTCGCGCTGCTCGCGCTGCTCGGACTGCTCGGGCTGCTTGGGCGTTACGAAAACATCACAGGCAAAGCCACTGCCTGCGGTCCCAGTAATCGATAACATCCATCAGCGAGTATATGAGGCAGCGTCAAAGCCCCACGCATTCAACATGAAAACATGGCACACCTGTGAACAAGCGCACTGCCGTGCAGGATGGGTGATTACATTGGCGGGTGATGCCGGCAGGAAATTAGAAGCTTTCTTCGATACGCCATTGGCGGCAATGAAGATTTACGACGCCAGCTCATCATTGCCCAAAATAAGTCCCGTGAGATTTTTCGAGGACAACGAAACTGCGCTTGCCGACATGAAGCGTATGGCCGAGGCCGAGGCTTCGCTATTAGCCAAGGAGAAATCACAATGAGCGAAATGGATGTGAATGAGTCAGTCGTTCGCAAATTGCTTGACGTTGTGGATGCTGGTCTGACCAGCGGTCTCGGAAATCAAATTCCCGGTCAAATGTGCGTTGAGGCCGCAGTTTGCTTTGCACTTGGTTTGCCTCATGGTGACAAACCTCAATGTGTCGCGCCTGCATTGCGTTCATTGAAAATTCGTTTGAATGACGCAAGTTGGTCCTCAAACGAGACGCGCGCAAAAGGCTTGCGCCGTCTTGCGGTCGCGCAACTCGGAAGCGCGGCCACATTGGATGAAAAAGAATTTGTGCGTCGCGTTGTCGATTATGCGTTAACCAAATCAGTCCCGCTTGCACTTCGCTATGCCGCCTCAATCCATCGCGATCCGAAGCACAAACAAGTTTTGCTAGGTGCCGCTTCACGATGCGAACACGATGCATCGACAAAGGCAGCATTAGAGGCAAAAAAGACCGCCGCCGCCTCCGCCGCCGCCGTCGACGCCGCCGCCTACGCCTCCGCCGCCTACGCCGTCGACGCCGCCGCCTACGCCTCCGCCGCCTACGCCGCCGACGCCGCCGCCTACGCCGCCTCCGCCGCCTCCGCCGCCGCCGTCGACGCCGCCGCCTACGCCGCCGACGCCGCCGCCTACGCCGCCTACGCCGCCGCCGCCGCCGCCGCCGCCTACGCCGCCGACGCCGCCGCCGACGCCGCAGGTGGCAGCGGCGATGAGGCGTTGTCGTCCTATGCTGAGGACATCGTGCAAATTCTCATAGAAATGAAAGCCCCTGGTTGCCAGTGGCTTCCGCTCACGGAGCAGATGCTATGATCCTCTCCATTAACCACCTCGACGGCCGCTGCATCGCGTGGTCATGGTTCGGTGCGGAATGGCCTAACGCGGTCGGTACTTGGACTCGCGGTGTCATCCAGCTCGAATTCGAATGCCACCGTGATGATATTCAGATTTCCGAAATCGATGAGGATGTGTTCACCGTGCTCGGCATTCCGGTGGCCAGGATCACAGCTAGGGACGATCCCCAATGAAACCCCGCATTGCAATCGACTGTGCCCTGTGGGCTCTGCGGCACGGGTTCATGGTCCGGTGCAGGCCGCAGCTCAAATGGAGGATACAAAATGCCTGTAGGGCAAGGAAAAGTGCGGCTTGTGCTGAACGTAAGGCCAGAAACGCATCAGCTCATTTTTCAGATGTCCCAAATGCACAAAATACCAATGGCTGAAGTCGTTGAAAGAACCTTTGAGGCTTTTGCTTTTCGGCTCTTGGAGCGGGAACTCCCTGACATCCTCGCAAAAACGGAAACCCTGAAATGACCGACAAGCCCTTTGACCCGACCGACCTAAAGCAAGCGCTTGCATTGTTGGAGAAAGACTACCCGCTTCCCTGGAGGGTGGCCCAGCGCAGTTACGACCATGAGCAAGTCATCGCTTCAGGGAATCGCGTACTTGCTAATTGTTTTGCTTGCGCTGGAAATACGGAGCAACGGAAGGCGATTGTTGAACTGATAAACGCCATTCCAGAATTGCTCACAAAAATTCATTTCTTGGAGAAAAGCCATGACCTTTGACCCGACCAAGCCGGTGAGGTGGGTTGCTCTATATCGCGCACCAGACGGTTCTTTTCACGCTACTCTGCATAAATCGCGAGAGGCGGCTGTTAACCGCGGCGCTATTTCTGTTCGTGTTGTCGAGATCGAGAAAGGACAGTTCGATGATTGATGCGATCCTTTGTTACTTCGGGCGCTGTCGATCCTGCATAACAGCCGAGGACGAAACTGGCACTTGGGGCGAATGCACTAGATGCCACAAGCGGCACGGATTTGTCAGTCGTGACGACCTGGAAGCTACATCGATCGAGGAGGGGCAGTTTGATGAGTGAGACATGCCGATAATGATCAGCGACAGCGAGCGCCAGAACGTGACATGGTGCGAGGACTGCGATCATGTCCACCCGGCAACTCGCAACAAGGAAGAATACTACTGGCTCTGTCTCAAGTTCCCTAGGCCGAAGGGCCATGGGTTCGTGTCCCGAACCGTGTGGACAGGAGAGCACTATAACCGCTGCGCGAATATCAACATGGGATTCTGTCCCGTATTTGCGCCGCGACGTGTACCGCCGAACGCCGTAAAGCCGGCTGAAGATGCGGCGGATAGGGGTGGTCCGTGAAGTGGACCCAGGAAGCGGACCACCCCGCTCAACTCAAACAGGAGAACCGAAATGAAAATCTCAGACGTATTTCCCTCCAAGTACGTGCGTGCAGCAGAACTAGGAGATCGTCAGGTGACGCTCGTCATCGCGAAGGTCGTCACCGAGGATATCGGCGATGACGTCAAGCCCGTGATTTACTTTCAGGGAACCAAAAAAGGCCTGGTGCTCAACAAGACCAACGCCAACAATATATCCGCTGTCTACGGCGACGAAACGTCAGGCTGGGTCGGCAACCCGATCGTCCTGTATCCGACCCAGGTTGATTTTCAGGGGCGCAGCGTCGAGGCCATCCGGGTCAAGATCCCCAAGGCATCCCGCAAGGCTGCCGTCGTCACCCAGGAAAACGGAGACGACCAGCCGCGGCGCAATGACGAGGATCTGGACGACGAAATCCCGTTCTGATGGAGTACTTCATGGGAGTCTTCAAACGAGGCGACAACGGACCGGCGCCAATGCCTCCCGTCATGCGCCGGCCGAACCCGCCGCAGTCCGCGGACGAGATCAAGACCAAGGTCACATCCATGTGTGCCGGCGTGGAGAGGACGGGAGAAGCTGTGATTTCTGACGTGAACCGGCTGGTATCCGAGGCCAAGCGCGGTGAGCTGGTTCTCGTTCGCCTGATCGACGCCTACGAGGAGCGCACGCAGCGGGCCCGTCAAGTCATGAGCGACCTGATGTCCAAGGGACTGTGCGAGCTTGAGGACGCCCTGCGCAAGGCCAACGACGAGGCGATGAATCATCTGGAAAATCGAGTAGCGTCCGATAGTGAGGCAACAAACATAACCAACGATTGAGCCGACCAAGCAGATAGTACCGGCGCCCTTGAGCGAGTCGTTGAACCCAAGAGCACCGAGGTTGCGGAACGAGCTGTAACGGTTGAGAGAACCGAGAAAAAAGATCGAGACTGGAGATAAACACTGGTAAGCGAGTCGTCGTCACAGAGAGAACCGAAATCGAAGATCGTAAAAACCATGAAACACCTCGGATTCATCATCGCCTTTTTCTTCGTCGTCTCGCCGGCATTCGGGTCGGCGTGCATGACTCGATCCCAGTGCATTGCATCGGATGCCGGCTACTGCCGATATTATCGATCGACGGCGGGCCGATGCTGGCACCCACAGGCGCGCGATGTGCGCCACACGATCCCCTCCCGACGAACAGCAGAAAGGAAGGTGATGCCCCGTTCCAAATCCAACAACATACGTGATACGCGGCCCCTGTCTCTCCCCAGCGAGGCAGGGGCCATTCCGATGCCGCAGCCTGATCCTCGATATGGTATATGGCCGGAGCTGGAACCGGCGACATTCAGTGAGCGATTTGAAGGAGACCATCCGTGACTGACCCACTAATCTCCCAGGACGCTATTGACCTGATCGTCAGGGAGGAAGATTCCGACAAGGCGTACTACGAAAAGCACTACACCCACTTCGAGTGGCCTGAAGGTGCTAGCGGTCCGACGATCGGCATCGGCTACGATTGCGGCTATGTCACTCAGGCAGAGGCCGAGAAAGACTGGGAAGGCATCGTGTCGGAAGAGACGATCGCGGCCATCAAGCGCGCATGCGGCATCAAGGGCGAAGCGGCACACCAGTGGGTCCGCGCGCACGGCGGAAGCGTGACGATCACATGGGACGAGGCGATGCTGGAATTCACGACGCGCGAAGTGCCCAAGTGGGTTTCTCGAGTCAAGGCATATCTCAAGAACACCGACAAGCTTTCGCCAACGTCGCTGGGCGCGCTGGTGAGCCTCGCCTACAACCGAGGCGCCGGCGTATTCGTCGACCCGGGCGCCCGTTATGCCGAAGGGCGCGCGATCCGGGCGCACATGGCCGCCGGCAACTTCGCGGCCATCCCGCACGACATCCTGTCGATGCAGCGCTTGTGGCCGCGGGGCGGCGACCTGTGGCGGCGCCGCGCGCACGAGGCCGCCTTGTTCGATAAAGGCCTTCAGCGTACGGTGAACGAGAGCTCGGGAGCCTGAACACAAATAGGCTCATTGCTCAGCTCTCCGCACGTCAGGCACGTATTGACCCTATATCGAGCCTCGCCTGCCGGCAGATGCGACGGGATCATCATCCATTTTTCGCTATTAACGATATGATATGTTTCGGGCTTGGCCGGATCAGACGGGAGAGCTGCAAGCTCCGGCGGGGAAATGTAGTCGGGCTCTAACTTGTGAACGACTCTTTCCAAGTCGATGATCTCTCGATCGTTGACGACTCGCTGGCAATTGAAATCCCACCGTACTTTGCGCCGCAGCGTCACCGTCGACGGTGACGACACATCGTTGGGCTCGATCGAGCCGCCCAGGAAGGCAATCGGTGGGGTTCTTTTCAAGATCCGAGATCGGTCATAGATCGAAAACGACACGTAGGCCAGCAGGGCAGCGACCGCGGCGGCTGCCGTCACGGTTGCCGCCTGGCTCGGCAGCCACCTCACGGATGCCCCCCTCCTTTCCACCAGTGGTCGCTTATCAGGATGTAGGCCCATATCGCTCCAAGGATCGACGCCACCGTGGCCACAAACGACTTCCCGCGGCGACGGAGGCCCTTCCACCACTTCTTGTCCTCCGCATCAGCTATTATACCCTCGGCGTGGTCGGCCAGATCACCGGCGTGCTTAGAAAGTCTGATGACGTCGTCAACGTAAGGGGCGATCCCAACGACAAGGCGCACGAATTCGTGCATGTGTGGGCCGATCTCGTGCAATGGGCGGGCGGCAGTGGCAAATTTTACGATAGCGTCAATATCCTCGGGTTGCAGGACGCCTCGCGCCTTGTCCTCGGTACGGTCTCTGCGACCCTCAACCATATGTCAATACCCCGTGACGGGCCTCAGTTATGCGTTTCACGGTAACATTTTGTGTTTAAAATACAATGACATGATCCGTTATGGTCTATGCCGAAAACTTTCACGATATCACTCTGACCCAAATACTCTTAAAGCAAAACCCTCCTTGCTCTTTCCGCGAGCTATCAGGTCTTCGCACAGGACCACAGCTTCGTAGGAGTCCCGGCAGAAAATCTCGATGAAAACAACATCCTCCGCGGCCCGGATGACCAGCTTCTTGCCGATCCGGAATATCTCGGTCATTGCAGCCTTACCGCCGTCGTCTTTCTGCGCTGGCGTTGAGATGACGACGCATCTGAAATCCCGAGGACCGCCAAATTGACGCGGTAGCGCTTAGCCAAGCCCAGAGCCACCCGCGACATCACATCATCACGCTGGGCAAACTTGGGAAGGCTGATGCCGATCAGAGCGCTCATGCCCACAACATCAGCAGAAATATCGGTGAAGATCGGCGAGCAGGCGACATGGAAATCCTGTTCCTGCTGTGATGGTGGGGCGATCGTCAGGTTTCGCTTCTCTTGGTACAGAGTGAATAGTCCTGCCTTTGGCGGCGCCGTCTGTAGTGTAGTCCCCAGATCGAGCATCGCCTGCCAGCACTTTCCCGAATAGTCGGGCGGCGTAACCGCATTGGCGAGCTTGAGCGCGTTCTGAAGATCGCTCTGGGCATCAGGAGATTGGAGCACCTTGGCAAGCACCTTCAGTGCTGCCTCACGCGCAAGTTTGGGAAGTCCGGCCGGCTGTGCATGAGCCGTACCGCACAGGAACAGAGAGGCGACAACGATGATTGCTCTCATGGCGTAGGCTCCTTCGGAGATGTGGGAGGCGGCGCTGGCGTATCTCCGTTCTTCGTGGCGGCGGCGATTAGCGGTGCGTTCTTGTCCTCTGAACCCTTCGATGAACCCATCCACCATTGGAGTGCGGTGATGAACCCGGTGCTCACATAGATGCCGATCAGGGTGTTCAAGAGTTGGTTGGTTGGATCGGGCGGGCGCCACCAGAACAGGACGAGAATGGCGAAGGAGGAAATCATCATCCAGTAGACGATGATCGCTCGAGTGTCGGGAATCATCTGCTTCTCCCTATTTGCATTTCGCTAGAGCTTCGACGGCCGATATGAATTGCGCACGCTCGCGCTCAGCTTGGGCTCGTTCATCCGCATTGGCCACGGCGCGAATGTGCGCGATGTATCCCAGCAGGGACATGAGTCCGAATATCACGACGATGAGCGCCAGAACCACCGGCTGCGATTTCATCGATTCGAAGAACGAACCGACCGCCTTTGCGGTTTCCTCGCCTGCTCCTGGATTCATGGCCGGATGTAGTTCCCGATGTAGCCAGCCCCGAAAATCATCCATGCCGCAAAGATGAGGATCTGGCACGGAATCCACAGGAACCAGGGCAGGGAAAACGAGAACAGGAACGCAATGAATAGCGTCAACCACCACAAGATCAGGAAAGGCTTTTCTCTCATCAGTACAGGGCCAAGACCCCCGTTGTTCCGCCGGCCGCAGTGAACGCCGTGATCTGGATCGGCAGCCATGTCCCGTTGGGAACGTTGGAGAACGTCACAGAATTGCCGCTCGCCATGGTGAACACCGGGCTCCCCGACCCGCCGACGAACACCGACCGGGTGGTGCGGATAGTGGCGGCGCCCGCCGTCAACGCTACCGCGTCCTGAATGCTGTCAGATGGTCCCCAGGGCATGTTAGGCCTCCATGGTGCTGCGTTTGGCGCGGTGAGCGACATCAAATCACCCGCGCTTGAAATACAGGGCGACGGTCGGAATGAGCACGGCGAGATCGAACACCCCCGACACCGCCAGCTTGAGAATCGTCGGATCGATGACCGCGATCAACGCCAGAACAAACGCCCCGACCACCGACAGCAGGGACAGCGACCTAGCACTCAAGATCATCGCCAGCGTCGACAACGTCGCCAGCATCTGGTCGTGGTAGTGTTCGCTTGATGGCGTCGAGGGCTGGTCCTCCGTTTCCGTCGGGGTAGTGCTTTCCGAACCTGTTCCAGGACGAATTGAAAGGGTTGCCGCCGGGGTGGGGATTACGGGCCGCTCCGCCACCAGGCGGACCCTTGGTCGATCGGAGCCGGTTGCGGAGCTCGTCAAGCGCGCCTCCATCGGGATCATCGCTCAGTCGATTCTTGATCGCCACCCATGACGCCAGTTGACGGAACACCTCTAGCCGCATTTGCAGCGATACTTCAACGCCCTCGTTAACACCCTTCGCTAAGGACATCAATTCCTTGGCGAAGCTGTCCATATCGGAAACAAACTCGTCTCGCTTGGAGGTTTTCGCGTTCTTAGCCGCCATCACCTGACCGCCTCTCCGCTGCCCGCCGCCACCGCCGGTGCTACGATATCCTGCCCCGCAGCGGCCGGCCCAGCGAGGTAGTTGCCGACCGGCAGAGGCGGCGAGGTGAGCAGGCGCCGCCCGAGGTCGGTCTGCGCAATATCCGGGGCGAACATCAGCTTGGCGATCGCCTCGTTGAGCTGCGGGTCCGGCCGCCGCGACACATCCCGGTGCAGCCGCCACATTTCGCCAATTGCCGTGAAGAATCGGGCCTCCACCAAGCTGCGGGCGATCCGGGCTCCACTGGCCATGGTGCTGGCCTTCTCACTCTCATCTTCGGCGAGCCGCTCCGCCGTCTGCGACCCCTTGAGCAAATCGTTCTTGGTCTTGGCCATGATGTTTTCGCTAGAAACAGAATCAACAAAGCTGTTGAAGTCCTTGTCAGACTTGAAGAATGGACGCATTTGATCGCGCATCCACGGATTGCGAATCAGGGCGCGTGATTCGTCCGAATTAAACCCCGCCTTGCCGAGCCGCTCGCGCAGCATGTCCGCCAATCCAACGCGGGCGAATTCCTGATCGTTGGCCGAAAGGTCATTGACCAACGCCTGATTCGCCTCCGGAGACTGACCGAATGCCTGCCGGCCCGCCCGCATGGCATCCAGGCTCGCCGAAGGGCCACTCCATGCCTCCCGGGCCTTCCGGTACACCCCGGACGTGTCGAGGCCGTCCAGTTCGGTCACGTAGGCCCGCCGAACCCGGTCGAGCGCCACCCCCAGGCTGGACAGACGTCCGGTCAGCTCGTTGCGTTCCTCCGCCACCATGGCGTCAAGTCCCTGCTTGGCCATGTCGAGAACCCGCATATTCGGGGTTCGGAGAAGCTTGATGTTGCCCTCGGCATCGAGGTCCACCCCCATCATGGTCGGATCGAATTTCCTCCCCTCCGCGAGCGAGTTGAGCCGTTCGATATGGTAGCCGCGCGCCATGCCGCGGGCGACATCGGGGTTCTCAAGGAACTGCTGAAGACGGGGCGACCACACCCCTTGGAGCTTGTCAGTGTCGGCATAAAGCGGCTTAGACGCAGCACTGCGGGCGCTCAGAAGCGCCTCGGTGGTCTCGAACATGGTAGCGCCGCTGGACACGTACCGATCAACATCGGCGTGCAGGCGCTCTGCCGCCGCTTCGTCCCGCTTGGTGAGGAACGATTCGGCCATCTGACGTGATTCGCCCGGTGCCCGCGCAACGTGCCCCCCGAGCGACCGCAGGTTCTTGCCAGCAAAGTCCGCGATCGCCATGGGTTTGCCGCCCTGATTGGCCGCGTCGACCAGATCGAGCATTTGCTGGGCGGTCGGGGCGCCGTACTTACTGTCCTGATCGATCCTTTTCAGAACAGTTCCAACGGCTTGCGTCATTATGTTCTCAGGATACTTCCGCACTAGGAAGTCCCCGAGCTTCTCGAGCCCGAGCGACGCGCCCTTTCCGGCCACGCTCAGGCCATAGCCGAGGACCGCGCCCTCCGTGAGTTGGCGGCTTTTTTCACGCCAGAATGACTCTTCTTTCACGGGGTCTACCGGCTGGGATACGCCTCCAATGCCGCCGGCAATCACGGCACGGGTCATGGGGGTGATGATTCGCGGCACGAACGACGCCGCGGCGCCGCCCACCCCCGCCCCGGTCACGAGATTCCCCAGAAAACGGCCGGCGGTCATCCCCTCGGGCTCGGCCGGCCTCACCTTCTGCTCGGTCTTGACGCCTTCGGCCGGCGCGGACGGGCCCGGCCGGGGTGCCGCGGCGGAAGCCCCGAGACCCGTTCCACGTGAAACCATCTGGGCGACGCCCAGGACAGGATCCGCCATCCCGTGCAGAAATTCCTCGCCGAACGACGGTTCGCTCCCCTGGACGATGTTGCGCTTCTGGGCTTCCTCGTAGGCAGATTTCATGTCAGGCGGCAGGATACCGCGCCGGTAAGCCTCTGAGAGAAGTTGCTGGCGATCGTCGGCCATCACTTGATCCCGAGCTTCTTCTTGAGGTCTTCATCGCTCATGGACGCGGCGTCATTGGCGCCACCGCCCATGGGCTTGCCTTCCCTGAATCCGCGAACTGACTCCTGTTCCCGCTCCAAGAACGCCTTGAGCTGCCCGATGACCCGTTTGTAGGTCTCCTTGCTGTCCGCCGTGCTCAGCATGTCGAGCGCCAGACTGCGGTCTGATTCGCGCATCACTCCGCGCGGGTTCATGGCTCGAGCCCACAGTTCGGCCAATTGCAGGTTTGCAAGGCGGAATTCCTTCAGATCCGGGTCGCTGACCGATGCCTCGCTCGCCTGCAACAGCTTGTTCAGCGGCACGAACCGGGTTCGGTCGAGCTTGTCCGACATGGCCAGAGCCTGCGGGATGGCCGCATGGGCGTTGCGGATGATGAGCTCGATATTGGCCGCGGCAGTTCCCGCCGTTCTGGCCTCAGAGGTCAGGCCGGCCGTGTCCGCCCTGAATTTCTGCTCGATCTGGGCGAGCTGTTCCGGCTTGATTCCCTGTTCTTCAGCCACTTCCCGCATCCGCGCCATGACGCGGCGCCGATCCTGCGGTCCCTGCATTCCGCGGAACATCGACGGCGGCAGCACGCCGCCCTTGGCCAAAGCCTGCCGCGCGGCGAAGTCAACGTCCTGATCGCTCAGCCCGCCTTCCGAGCCATATTTCACCTTGGTTTCGAAAAGCTTCTGCGCCGCTTGGTCACGCTGGTGGATCAGCTCTTTGGCGAAGTCGATGTTGCCGGTTTGCAGGGCGGTGATGGTCTGCTGGTCGCCGATCGAGGCGGCGATCGCCTGAAGCTTGGCCTGCTTGTCCTGCATCGACAACTTGGTGTCGTTCCACACCATGTCATAGCGATCTTTCTCGACCGCATTCTGCTTGATGACCTGGTCGACGCTATCGCTCCATTTCTGCCGGTTGCGCTCGATCACCTCCTTGTCGCCCTTCTGGAATCCCTCGATGTAGCCGGTGGCCGCCGCCATGGCGCCCATGCCGTGCCGGCGCGACATCAGCGAACCCATCAGCGTTGCGAACACGAGACCGGGGGACGATTCCTTGAACACGTCCCGGTAATTGTCCTGAGGTGCCTTGGGGATGTCCTGAAGCTTGGCGTGCGCCGGATGCGGAGTAGGAGTGGTCAGGAGCTCCGACCGCAGCTTGCCGAGATCCTTGATGGTGCCGATTGCGGTATCAGTCGCTTCCGTCCTCTGCTTGAGCAGGGAATCGATCTCGGACTGCGAGATTCCCGTGGGCGGGGACAATGGCGCGGATGACGGCGAACCGGAGTCGGCCGAAGGTGAGGGCGGCGGTGTCGAAAAACGCTCGTCAAAAGTCGCCGGAGTCGTGTAGTCGCTTGCGTCTGCCATGTCACAATGCCGCTATTCCTGGTGCCGCCTTGGCAAATGCCCCACCGATCGCCGAGGCAAACTTGCCGATGGTGTCCTGAGTCGACGAATCCTGCTTCATCTGCGCAGCCATCAAGTCGCTGAACACCTTGGCCTGCTCTCCAAACAAGTTACCTGCTGACGTGTATCCTTGCTGAGAAATCCCAAGCGCCTGCAACGACTGACCGATGGTCTGCTCGCCGAGCTGTGCCATCTGCTGAGCGATGCTGAAGCGAAGCGCCGTCGCCTGGTTCTGGATGTTGGCGATCGCGTCCGCCTCCATCGTCGATCCGGTCTGGCCCAGGGCCGCATAGCGCGCCTTGACGGTCTGGATGGATTGGTTGATCTGATTTTGTACCGACTGTTCCGCCCCCGGCGGGAGCTGGCCGGATTGAATGCTCGAGAGAAGATCGGTACCGGTCCCGAACAATTGACCTTGCCGCTCGTGTGCGACCTGTGCCTCTCCTACGACATTGCCGGCCTCCGCCGTGATCCCGCCGGCCGCCGACGTCAGAGATCCCTGGAACGGAAGACCACGTTCATTCGACAGAAGGCTGGAAATTCCGATGCCCGCCAATCCGGCCGCCCCCGACAGAAGATTGGGGTTTTGCGATAGCAACCCCGCAAATCCGGTAGGGGCTCCCGAGCTGTCAATCGCCGTTGCCATGGCCTAGATCCCCAAAACCGACCGAGCCGCCGAATGCTCCCGATAGTTCTGATCGTACCACGATTTGTCCATATTTCCAGTGAGGTCCGCACCGCTTGTTCCGAGAGCTGAATTCATGTCGTCGTGCAATGACTGGTGACGTCGCTTCCATGAAGCGTCCTTCTTGATGACGGGAAAGATCGCTGTAATGTTGAGGCTGATGTTGAGAACCCTCTTTGCGGCATTGATGATCTCGAGATGATCCTGCCAGTGGGCAAAGTCATAGGCTGCCTGGTGCAGCTTGTCCGGCTCGGATGAGATGTTGGCCAGAGGCATGGTCAATTCCTCACCGTTACGATGAGAGAATCCGTATTGTTGGCATCGAATGTATTTGCATTGACTCCATCTGATTTCTCGTTCCTAGAAATAATATGAACACCGAGAGAGGGAGCAAATGATAGTCCCCCCGCAGTTATACCAATAACGACATTGGAAGTAGGATTGTAAACCAGGGTTAGAACTGATTGGGTGAACGTGCTTGTCGAATCAAATCCCAATCCACCAGCAGCACTTGCGGCAGTTGCGGCAACAAGGTCAAACCGATTAGTAATTTGAGCCACAACGGCGTCCTCGGCAAGTCCAACAACATAAGTCACCTGATTTCCTGCACTTGCTCGCGCCTGTCTTATGGTTGCGCTCGTATAAGTATAGGAAGCTCCGTTATCAGTTACGTTAGCAACACCGCTCACTCGATTGTATGTATTCCATACCCCCAGGAAACCGGCAGTACCTCCCGATGCGGCGGCTCCTATGATGTAATCAATCTGCGATGACCCATTGCTTCGGATCGTTCCCACGTAGGTGCCGCGCGATGCCGCTGGACCGTTGGTGATGGATGCGTTGTTGAGTAGAATCCCGTTGACACGAGTCAGAGCCGTGCCGGCCGATCTCGCCGTGTCACTGGTCCATGCCGGGCCCCGCGTGCACCGATTGGTGGGTCCAGAATCAACCCAGCAAAAGATATCGTAGACCGAGCTGGCCGCCACCGCGGCAGGCGACTTTGTGGAGTCCGTCGTCGCCTGGGACACTTCGGCAAAGGCCGTGAGATTGAAATTCGACCCGTCGTAGATCGGGACCAGATTCCCGACTGCCGGAGTATAATAAACGGTCGTGGCGCCGCTGACGGTCGAAGTCAGAACCGGAGTGGCTGACGTGAGAGTCACCCTTCCCTGTGCGGGAATAGTAATCTGCGCAGTTCCTCCGCTCGACGAGGTGCCGCAGCTGATCCCCGAGCCATTGGTGTAGTTAAGATGATTTCCTCCGGTGTCAGGACACGAGGACCATGCATTCTCAAGTGGGCTCGCGCTGCTGCCGGTAGAGTTTCCGATCCACTTGTTTGCGCCGATAGCATTGATCATGTTCGGATTGGGCTGCGTCGTGTTGGGCGCGGCCAGAAGAATTGTCAGCCCGAACAGGAGCAGGAACATGCCAATCGTGAAAAGTCCTTTTCTCATGTTCTTGTCCTCAGAAGTGATGTGAGTTGTCTACGGCGCCGCCGGGTAGCGCCACGGTTCCTGGATTCTGAATGATCGTGTGCGAATCGATGTTTCCGCACGCCTGTATGTTGTTCGCGCCATCGGCCAGCTCTAGCTTCGACGTCGCGATCCACGTTGTCGCGGCAGGAACAGAGCAGGCAAAAGTCGTTTGCGCAAAATTCAAAGCGCCAGGATTTCCGCCGACGTCAGGCGAGATAACGTTCCAGTGCGCAATCCCGCCCACTCCGCCAACAGCCGGGTCCCATCCTATGAAGTTGACCGTCGGCACCGACCAGAACACACCATTCATGGTGAATTCGCCGTTCGCTCCGCCACCGAACACATTCCAGTACTGCACAGTGACCGACCCATCCGGAGCAACAAATGCCGTGTTGTTGAACGTGAACCCCTCGTTGTTGGTGTAGAAAACCGAATCCATAGAGCAGACACATTGCACAGAACCGGCATTTGAAACAAATACCCCCGTCGTCACCGCAATCAAAGACCCATTGTTGTCGACCACTCCCGAGCCAAACCCTGCTGGTGAATCGACCAGATTGCAGTTCTCAAGTAGAATGGAATTGTTGCCTGGAACCGCCACCGTTAGCGTTTGATAGTCGCTAGCGATACTCGCCGAATTGATCCCATTGAGAGACAGCACGGACGTTCGCAGGGTGGGATTGGAATTGAACGAGCCGTTTTTTCTTTGAACCCATGTCGAATCGTAGCACTGGAAACCACCGGCGCCAAGTCGACTCCCGGTAGGCCATGACACGGCGTAAACATAGACCAGAGCGGTAGACGCTTGAGCGTCCATGTTGACTTGCCGGAAGCGAATCCCGCTTATCACGTCTCCGGTGAACCCATTTACGGCTGCAACCAGGAACAGAATGGCAGGCACCGTTGCCCCGTCATACTGTACCTTGAAATTTTCAAAAGTGACATTGGTCGATCCGGATATGTCCCACCAAATATGATTGGTCGTAGAGAAGGCCACAGGCTCGAGAAGACTTGCGTCTCCATTTCCACGAATAATGAGATTGCTTTTCTTGGTGGCATTGATCGCCCCCACCTTGTAGCAACCGCCGCCGCTCGTGACCGGCGGGATGTAGATAACCGCCGGCCCGCCAGAGGCCGCTGCATCGGTGATTGCATTCTGAAATGCCGTCGTGTTGTTCGTCGAGCAGTCATCCACCGCGTTATAGGGCGGCAGCTTGACGTTGATCGTCACTGCCCCCTGAGAATTGATGCTGTTGTCGCCGGACTTTGCCGTAAGGCCCAATCCGGCCGCCACAGCCCCGGTCAGATTCCCAATGGATGACACGCCGACCGACGATATCGGAGCAGACCATGCGGCAAAAACTTCCTGAACGTTAGCGGGGATCGTAGTGTTGAAGGTGATGACGCCGCTTCCCAGGTTTATCGACCATGTGCTCGGATGTTGCGCCACCCCGTCGAAAAAGATGGATAGTTGCTTCTTGTCTGTCGGCAGAGGCGTGTTGGTCAAAGTAAGAGTCGACACCGCCCCCGGCGTCGTGAACGTCTGGTTGACGAACGATGGAACCCCGGTAATCTGGCTGTAAGGCAGGGTCGCTGCACACTGCCAGGTGCCGGAAGATCGGTACACGAAATTGGTGTTAGTCGCACAGAACGCCTGATCGAAAATCCCCGTCATCGTGGAGTCGGTTGCGGACCGAGCAGCAGATGTCCCGTTTCCGATCACATGACCGGGAGCGATCGTCTGCGCGAAAGCCGGCGCACAGAACAGCGCCAGAACAACAGCATAAAACCATGTTCTCATATTCCGATTCCTATCACGTACCACCCACCCGAGGTCAGCGGTGCCAACGTTTTGAATCCGCCGTTGATGTCGATCAACGCCACGCCATTGGTGATCGCCGCGGCTGCGCTGAACCCGTCGATGGTCTCGCCGGTCTGCGGCACGAATGTGATGTTGTTGGTGTTGGCATCATACTTGTAATCCTTGACCGTGACCGGAGTTGCACGCGTAGAGCTGGTCGGAAGAATGATGCTGGTCGCCGCCCCCACGGTCTTGTTCATGAGAATCGTGCTGTCGGTGCTTTGCACCGTGTAGTTCCCCGCAGCCGTGACCATGGTGTAGCTTGCACCAAGGCTGATCCCGCCCTGTACGCGAAACCCGCCGCCTCCGCTGTTCAAGGTCTGATCGAAGACAGCCTCATAATATGTCCCCGACGTGATCGCACTCGAGGCCGATATGGCCACCCCGGTCTGATCGAATGCCGGTAGAGACGGCAGGCTTGCTACAGCGATCGACACCGCTCCGGAGCTGGTCGACGCGGCGATAAAGGTGAATTTCATACCGCTCTGATAGGCGGTAACGGTCGGCGAGGTTCCAGTCGGGGTCAGAGAGATACTGTTGCTTCCCGACGCCGTGCAGAAGATATTCGAAAGCTTTCCGACAAACAGCCAATTCGTATCCCAGTCGGCCGCCGGGAACGTCCCGCCGGGATACGTCGCAAACGTATGCGGAAAGCCGCTCATTCCCCACTACGATTTCCTCGAGGCCATCGCGTCGGCATGACCGGATTGGGAAACCCGCTTTGTGATCCGGTGATGCCGAACGCTTCTGACGGGTCTTCATCACGAGCCACTCCGTTGGGCGTGATCTGCACCGCGCTGCCTTTGACAAGATTGGCAAACGGACCGGCATAGGAGGGATTGCCGGCATCGTCCCGATTGATACGAACCCGAACTGGCCCGATCTCGTTCGTATGCTTCACATTTCCAGACATTGATTGTCTCCTTTTACAAGACGATGTTGTCGGTCCACCCTAAAGCAGACAGTACGGCATTGATGCCGGCCCCCGTAGAGCCCGTGTAAATGTTCCCGCTTTCCAGAACCATCTCGACAGTTTCATTCGAAGTAATTACGCCAATGTTTCCAACAACCGTTATCTTTAACCCGATCAAGGGATAGGGAGAATTTGCTATCGACGTTGCATAGTTGTTGTTTGGCGCGACTCCCGAACTGTTGTCACTCGACCCTCCGCCCGTCGTGTCGATAGTTGACGCAAGAACGACTTTAATCTTTGACGCCGTAGTCGGCACGAACGGGGTTGTCGATCGAGCCGTCCAAAAACTTCCAAGACCCGCTGCTATCACCGGCAATGCCGTGGTCTGGCTTGCCGGCGTGACCACGAACTGAGCATCATTCCCCTTTTGAATGATGCGATGAAGATTGGTCGACGCCGCCCCGGTGCGAACCCATCCCACTCGTGCGCTGTAGATGTATCCTGACGGGAACGTGGGAGCCGTTGCCGACAGGGACAGCAGACCGGCCGTCACCGAACCGTTGAAAATGACCCACACCGAATAGAACGTGTTGGCCACGATAGAACCGGAATCAAGGCCGTTCGCGCCGCTTGCCCCGGTCGATATGGTGAGGCTGACGGTGGAGACTTTCGCCGCTCCGCCTCCTGCGGTCTCGAGCATCACCTCGTCCGCCGTCACCGCCACCTGTGTGTCCGGCGTTCCGCCGTTCTGGATCAGCAGATTCTTAGCAGAGCCGCGAACCGGCTGGATGACGGACGGCGTAGAGGCATTGAAGATGATGAACCCGCCATTGCCGCTGTCTAGCGCCGCGTTGAATGCCGCGATGTAAAACGTATTAATGATTATATCCCCGGAATTAGCCTGCAATCCGGTGGGCATGAACAGCTTGATGAACGCCAGAGCGCCGATCCTGATCGTCACTGTCCCGGTAACGCTGGCCGCTGCAACAAAGGAAACTATCTGATAATTCGCATAAGATGGAGGCAGGTAATAATTGGTTAGAGGAGTCAGGGTTATGGCATTAGTCCCGGTAGCGGTGCAGGGAATTGCGCCCATGGCTCCGGTAATACTGAACATCGTATCGATCAGGGACGCCGGCTGATTTCCCGCCGCCAGATTTGCAAATGTCGTCGGGAACGTCACGTCAGCCTCCGTATGGCGCGTCGTAGTTGTACAACATGGTCAGGCAAACAAGCGTGAAGTCCGCACTGATCGATCCGAGCGTCGCGCCTATGAACCGACCGTAGCACGTCGCATCCAGCATCGGCACAAGCAGAGAGGCCACAGAGAACACGATGATCCCGCCCGAAACGTTTGTGAAGTTGATGACACCGCCGGACGAATTGGTGAACTGGATCGCGCCCGATCCTGCCGCGATGATGCCGAATGTGACGGGATAGAGGTTCTGATTGGCAATGTTCTGCGCTTGCAGCGCGTTGCCCTGCTGATTGACCGCGGTCAGAGAGTTGATAATCATTGCCGTGTTGGCGAAGTCGCTGTCAAACGTGCCCGAGAAAATGATCCCCGATCCAGCATTGTCCCGCGCTACAAAATAGAAGCGATATAGCTTCTTGAACAAGATGAATTCCGCCGGACTCCCTCCGGGGAAAAACTTGGTCTGTATCGACTTGGCAAGCGTGGCGGACGGAGTCGTGAAGCACTGGAACAGAGTAGTTCCGTCACTCCCCCATGTTTGCAGGATCGAATTTACCTCGTTAGTGGCGACCATCGACAAGGTGCGATCCTGCGAGCCGAGAAACCAGCGGAAGCCGCCCTCCTTGACCCTGCCGTCAGTCATGCACAGGACATTGGCAAAATTTCCATTTTGATCCTTGGTCCGGATGAGCAGGCAGTAAACCTTGACCCCGAATATGACGGCACATGACGCCGTGGGGATTAGCGTGGCAAAGTCCGCATTGGCAAACAAGGTATCTAGATCAGACGAAACCTTCTGCGCGATCCCGCCGACGATCAGATAAATACCCTGCGGATTAGCAAACATGATGCCGACTCCGATCGTCGTCGTAAACTGCTGCACCGATCCGGGCCAGATCGTGCCGGACTGAGGATCTACATTCTGATTGCTGTACGAAGTGACACCGCCCGACGTCTGCGGATTGGAAATTACGCCGATCGATGAGTCGCCGAAGTAGTACAGGAACCCATTGGCCTGCCGCACAGCAACAAACGTCGCCCGCAGTGACGAATCCTGTTGCGGCGTCGACCCACCTCCGGCCGGGACAGAAAAGGTTGCGCCATTGCCCGCCCCGGACTGCGAGATGATGGACGGGAATCCTGCCGACGGAGGCGTGGTCACCCAAGCTCGGTTCTGGTAAGTCTCGACCGCATTGCCGTGAATGCCCGATGGCATGACGGTAGCCGTCTGGTTGGTCAGCCATGAGGGAGCATTCTGACCCGGACGAAACAGCGTCGATCCATCCCACGCAAAATATCCGTTGGGATTCTGCGACTCGCACACGATGATGATTCCCGAAGCATTCCACTGCGTTGCCGCCGGCAGCGATCCGCCTGCGTAAAACTCATTGGCGTTAGAGGAAATCGTGACTGTTGCCTGCGTTACCGGGTTCACTTGCACTGCGGTGCCATCCGACAGGAAAACTGCACATTGCTGGATGGTCGATATGTTGAAGAAGTAGTAATAGACGATGGTCTTGCCGATCGGTGCCGTGAAGATCACCGATCCGTTCGACCACATCGTCCTCATATTGCCGTCGCCAATCGGCATATAATTTTGCAGCCACGAAAATTCGTTATCGGCGATTGCCGGACGGCTGGCATTAGTGTTGATCCCAGAAAATTGCTGGATGTGCCATGTTTTCGGGGCTTCACCCTTGGGTGTATCTGGAAGGGGCGGAATCGGCATCACGACCCCTCGTACTGATCGGGAACGAACGCCGACCCCTCGGTCATCTTGCGCGCTCGAACCATCTGCAATTCATAAAGGTTGAACATCCGCGTCGCGTCATCTGCTCGACTCGAGTTCGAATAGCAGAGATACGCCGCATAATAAGGAACGGCATCCGACCACGGATAGGGAATCGCGTCCGGCGTGGTGTCGTCACTCAAATTGACCGGCAAGCATATCGTATCGAGGTCCATTGACATGACCTGACCGGGAATCGGGAACAGGTAGAACGAGCCGTTGATTCCCTGCCCGAACTGCGACCAGTAGGCGGGAAAATTCATCGCCGATATGGAATAGACGCGACAATTAGCCTGATACCAGGACCAGGTACGGCGGCGAAGCATCGGCTTGTAGACCGATCCCGATCCCCACTGAGCCGCAATCGAGTTGATGCCGATCACCTGGGACACGCCGGACGTCCGCGAGGCAAGCGTGTTGAGAGTCGAGAAGTTATAAGCTTCCTGCGTTGCGACGGTCGACGCACTGTTGTCGATGGTCGAAGTAACAACCGCGCCGCCGTTGGTCCCGTTGGCGTCCGTCACGGTGATGGTCGGCGCCGTCAGCCAGCCCCACCCTCCATTGGTCAGCGTCACCGACTGCACCACACCGCCGGAAATCACCGCGGTGCCGAACGCCTGGTTGCCGGACCCCGAGAAGTTGACCGTACCCGTCGTTCCGCTATAGCCCGAACCGCCGCTGGTCAAGTTGATAGACGTGATGACCCCGCCGGACAGCAGAGCGCGAACACATTCCCCCTCGCCGGCGACCTGGGAACGGGCAATGTTGATCTGGCTTTGCACAGACGAGAGCGCATAAGCCTGTGCGTTGGGATCATGCAGAAAAAACTGCGTCTGCGTGACATATGCGGACAGCACCGGCATCAGGAGTACACCCTCATGTCCACGTACCGCTCGAACGCCCCAACGATTGCGTCAGCCGTATCGTCCTCCCACACGATGCGCTGATGTGAAGGACAATTTGGCATCTGCCTGCCGGGCTCTACACCACAAACCTGCCAGTGTTGCGAGCTGAACACCCCGCCCAGAATATCATTGGTCGGACGAAACATCATGGTTGGAGCATCGCAGCCGAACGACAGAAACGCCGGACCGTTGCACACGAAGAAATTCATCACGGCGCCGCGGTAGGTCGTCACCCGCTCGTTGATCGGCATGGCACAATCGGGGATTATCAGAACGGACAGCCCCATCTTGGTGAAGGCATCAGCGGCCTTGAGCCATTCGGAGACTTTGCTGTTGCGCTCCGGCCAGTGTTCCGCCTGCCGCAGCGTAATCGTCACCATTCCCTGCATGGTCGCAGGATATTCATCCGGCGACCGCAAACAGCCGCCCACCTCGGAAAACGCCGACACGAAGCGATCGTGTCCGTACTCACGCGCCCGCACGCCGAAGATCGGCCACGGCGCCATGTGCGGTCCATCCGCCATTTCCACCCCTACGCAAGCCGGCAGCAGCTTGCAGATCGGGATGGCGACGTTTTGCAGCATCACCTTCTTGCCTTCCGGCTTATGCGGCCACGCGTTGTCATGACGGAATCCGTCCCGGTGACCTGGCAGGAACACCACCTTGACCTGCTCCTCGCCGACCCGGCGCCGCTCCTGCTCCACGCGCAGCATGAACGACACCAGCTCGAACGTCGGCGGGCTCAGGTTTAGGTCGTAGTAGGCCGTCAGCATGGGCGTCCTGCCTCCCGCATTATGTCGTAGAACGGCGCCTCATCGTTCTTGCCCGCGTCCCCGGTGATCTCCATCCGGTGCGAGAAGAACCAGTAATTGAGATCGTGCATGTTGCTCTGTCGCGCCCACTTCGCGATGTAGGCCGGCGACATGGTACACTCGGCATGGCCGAAGCTTTTCAGGTAGGGCGAGACTTCTACAACGGCGAGCTCGTCCCGCCCGGTGACCATATGGATTTCCTCACGCCTGAAGCACTCGAGAAGATCGCGGTCGATAGTGCCGGTAAACGCCAGATTGCGGTCGGCAACCACGGCGAACAGGCATGGCGTGAATACACGCGCGGCAATTCCACCCTTCTCGTCCTCAAAATAGATCTGACTCGGGATGGCCGTCCGCCCCTGCGGCCAGAAGCATTGCGTGATGATTGGATGGCGGTGCCGCATCGACCAGTCGAGCAGCTCGCCCGCCGAATAACCAATAGGCGGCGGATTGCCGAACAGCGGACCGATGGTGCGAGTGCCGATGCAGGCCACCGCCTTGTACCCTTCCTTGAAACGCCGCTCAGTCGCCGCAAAGCACTCGCGCGAGAAGATCACGTCCGCACACATCAAGGTCACGTAATCGCCCGGCTGGGCTAGACCGATCACCTCGCGGTGCGCCGCGCTCATGCTCAGGTACGATCCGTTTCCGGGGACGGGCAGAGTTTCAACCCCCGACAGCGCCTCCGTCACCTTGTCTGGCTGGTCCGTGTGGACCACCACCCGCATTTCGACGTCCGGAGGATCGCACGCTATCAGCGACGGAATGGTGAATTTCAGCAGAGTATCGACGTGATGACTGCCCCAGGCGGGAAGGGAAATCAGCCACATGACATCACCTCGTATTCGGGATGCCGCCCGAGATATTCCGGCGAGCCAACGCGCAGATCGCACGAATAGCGAACCCTGGTGGCCGCGGCCGGGATGTAGGTCCGGTGAATAATGTCGAGTCCGAACATCAGCACGTCACCGATCTTCATGTCGGGGCACCTGATGATCTCGCCGACCGGTTCGGACAGTAGGGCGGAGAAGGATTTCCGTGAGCCGTGCGGCAGCACACCCCTCTGCGGCATAAATTCCAGCGATGGTGTGGTGTCATCGATCTCGGTGAGCGGAATCCAGAACACGAGCCCATCGCCCGGATTCTCCGTTCCCATCGGACAGGCGTCCTGATGCCACGGCAGCGGTGTGCCGCCAACGGCGTGTTGCCGGCGCACCGACGTGCAGTCATAGATCGCGCGCAAGCCAGCACGGGGTTCGGGCTCATAGGCGATCCCAAGGAGAAAAACAGCCTCATCGATCAATTGCCGCAATTCCTCGACCTCCCACGAAACGTCGGCGTTGATCTTGGTCAGCGCCACCCCGTTTTGGAGGCGAGCGATATCACCCATCTGACCGGGCCAGCGGAACGTGTCGGAATAGGCAAAGAACGAATGCGCGGCTGAAGCCGCATCCTCGATCAGCTTTTTGGGCATCGCGCCGCGAATCACCTGAAAGACTGACGCTTGGGTCACGTCGGCACCTTCATCATCTCGGCGATCAGGCCGTCGCCATAGACCTTGGGATTGAACAGCGTGCCGTGGTCGCAGGTGATCTGCGCGAATTCCTGCGCCTGCAACAGCAGCGGAGCGGTGAGCCGGAACATCTTTCCGTTGTACTTGATGTCGAACGGCACCGGCCGGTTCGGCTGATGCTGATAGGCGTGTTCCTCACCGCCCATGAAGCACGAGTCCAAACCGAAAAAGTGCTGCTGGCTGTAGCCGAGGATCTGCGCAAGGCCGATCGCGCGCAGCGTCACTGACGAGCCGCCGCCAACCGCGTCCTGCCCCTCGAGCAGGACGTAGGGCACCTCGCCGGCCGAATGCCAGATGTAGGTCTGATACGCCGACATGATGTCGAAGGTGGCTGGATCACAAGAAGACGCGACCAGGTACTTCACGTCCACATGAGGATGAATGAGATCAGCCGCGTCCGGCGAGGCGTCGAGGATGATGCAGTAGGTGGGAATGATCCCGCATCGAATCAGGTAGTTGTGCGCCGACCCGCACACCATGATGGCCGGAAACGTCGACACCAGGGAAAGAAACGAGGTCAGAGACGAGCCGCCCGAGACGATGGCGATCTCCTGTTCATCCGCCTTGGGCAGATCAAGCGCCAGCGGCAGACCGCGCCGCATGGACGACCGGGTATTGCTGATCTTCTGGTCGAATCCGATCGCCGACGTGATGTCGACCAGCGGCGCGAAGCTGACGACGTGACCCGCAAGCTCTGAAAGCTGCATGAATCCCTCCTACCCCTCCGGGGCGGAGGGATTTAGATCGGCTGGATGTAACTCGTATCCGCCACACCGCCAACGGTCATTGTCACCTGACCCACAGTCGTCGCGAGACCCGAGCCGCCCGCAAGGACGATTCCATAAGGGCCTGATCCCTGGAAACCGAACCCGTAATCGATCGGCACCGAGCCGGAGACCTGGATCTTGCCGCCCGCCGTGCTGGTGCCGGCAAACTGCGCCATGCGCGGCTGGGTCATGTTGAGGTCGGAGATCGGACCGGCCGTGTTCGCTGCGGCCGCCGACTGCGCCTTGCCGCCCGAGGTGATGACCAGGAACGGCTGGGCGTTGCCATAACCGGCACCCGAGACACCCGACCCGATGGTGAACCCGGTCACCACGTAGTTCATGATGACCAGCGCGTTGAGAGTCGACGCCGGAGAGAATGTCAGGGTCGGGGTCGAGGTCAGGGGGCTTCCCTGGTTGGTCGGGTAGAGTGCGGTCAGAGCGCCCGAGGCCGCCAGCGTGGCGTTCACGGTGAGGACACAGCCCGAGCCGGCCGTGTCGCGGAAATCGTTGATGACAGTGATGTTGGGCGCTGTGACATAGCCGGCGCCCTGGTTGACGACCGACACCGAATTGACAATGCCGCCGGAGATCGTGCACACGGCGGTCGCCTGGATGCCGCCGGCCGGCGGGGCATCGACCACGAGGATGGGCGGGAACAGGTAACCAGTACCTCCCGCTGTTATGGTGACGGTAGAGTTGATCGCGCCGCCGACCACCGGCTGCCACACGGACCCGCCCGCGGAGGCGGTGACCGTGAGACCAGTTGCGGTAGTGCCGATACCGTTGGTCAGGCCGGAGCCGGCCGCAACCACCATGGCGGCCACCGGGCACCCGGTCACGTTGGCAAGACGCCAGTTGCCGCCGTCCGAATCAACGGCGAGAGGCTGGAGCGAAGCCGCCGCGTCTACCGTGCGCCACAGCGACGAGACCGGATCGAGGAACTGAATCGAGGTGTACGGGCCGGTCGCAATCAGGTAGGTGCCGGCCGGAATCACGAAGCACTCGCTCGCCGTGAGCGTGACTGCATTGGACCCGCGGCTGGGAGCGAACGACCCGCCTTGCGGCAGAGGCCCCGCCAGAGCTCCGGTCAGGCTGAGGCCGATGCCCGCGCCACCGATTCGAGGAATTGCCATTGCTGCCCCCTGTTAGAACGCGCCGCCGGTGATGCCCGTGAGCTGCATCATCGCCGCCGGTTTCGAGCAAATCACGTTGAAGGCCACGATCAGGACGCCGATGTTGGCGATTTGCAGATTCGGGATGGCGCTGTAGAACCCGGAGAACGCGAACGGCGCGTCTTCCGACATGTACAGCGCGAGATAGCGGGAATTGATGACGTAGGCGGTGCCCTTCGGGCAGAACGGGTCCATGAAGATCGGGGTGTTGCCGAGCATCAGGCCGCGGAACCCAGCATTGATCGGGTCTTCTAGCCCGTAGCGCGTCCCCGGCATGGTCCGGAACGACTCCAGGGACATGAAGTCCTGCATCAGGGTCGTCCAGTCGCCGGGATTCATGACCACGAAATCCGGCGCCTCGCCGCCACCGCCGGTCGACACGCCGAATTTCGGGTTGACCGTGTTGCCGGTGGCCGAGCCGACCGATGCCTGCACGAGGTAGCGGATGAAGGAGGACCGGGTCAGGATGGCGGACGCGGTGCCGAGGGTAACGAGCTGGCCCTTCCAGAAGGAGTTGCCGGCGGTGGTGCGGTTGATGCCGCCATAGCTCGTGACGCTGGTCCCGTCATCGGTCGCCTCGAACAGGTTGTCGACCTGTTGCTGGCCGGGGATGGCCTGGTTATTGACCGAGGCCAGCAGGGATGTCGAGATCGACTGCACCGCCACCGTCTTGGCGTCCGCCATGCGGGCCTTCAAGATCGGCACGACGGCTTCCGACGACTGGATCAACGCCTCCATCCCCATGAAAGGAACGGGCACGACGCCGAGCTTGAGGTTGAATTCGGCGTTCTGGGCGGCAGTGAGCACCTGCGGCTGCGGGAACACGCCCGAATAGTCCGACCAGGAAAACTGGACGAACGAGCCGCCCTGCACCGGTATCGTGACCTGGCTCACCCCGCCGCGCGCCCGCTGGGCATTGCGCAGCAGCAGCGACAGTAGGGGCGTCGACTTGTAGAGTTGCACCACCAGGCGCGGGACGAAAGCGCGGCGCGTGAGTGCGGAAAGCTCGTTTCCGACCGCGCCGGACGGCACTATGCCTACGCCTAATTGCGGCATTTTAGCCCCCTATCGTTTACTTCGACTGCTCGTTGAAGTGCGCCATGACCTGCTTGTCGGTCCAGGCGTCCTCATCATCGAACAGCAGCTTGGCATCCTCATCGTCGGTCTTGGCGCCGAACCCCCACCCGAGCCCGTTGAAGCTCGAGGGCTTCTGCGGCGCCGGCGGCGGGTTGTGCTTCTCGTAATAGGCGGCAGCGGCAAACGGGTCGGCCACCTTGCGGTCGACCATGATCTGCTTGATCTTGTCGATGCCCTCGTCAGTGAACCCGCCGTCGACGCGGAGCTGGGTGAAGGCCGCCTCGAGCTTGGCGTCTTCCTCGCTGGTCTTGTGCCGCTCGAGGAACGAATCGAGCTTGTCGCCGATCGCCTTGATTTCCTCACGAATCGGCTCGTCGAAGTCATCACTGGCGATGAATTCGGGATGAATCTCCTTGATCGCCCGCTCGGTCTTGCGCTTGGTCTTGGGCGATCGCAGCAGTTCGTCGATCAGGGTTTGCGCCTTGCGCAGGCGGGCCAGCTCGACATCATCGACTTCGGCCATTGCTTAGCCCTTCGACGATACGTGAGAGATCGAGATCTCGGGGGCGGACGGCTTGGAGGGGTTTTGCGATTTGGGATCGCCGGCGAGAAACCCAAACAGCGAGGTGCGGGCGCCCCAGCCCATACCGCCGACGACTTCCGACGAAGCGCCGGGCACCTTGACGATCTGCGGATCGGTTTCGATGATCCGGTTGTAGGTAGGATTGGGCCAACGAGCCATTGTCTTGTCTCCTTCAATTGGCAGCAGGCGCGCCGCCGGCTGGAGGGGGCGGTGACGCGCCTGCGCCGCCTGCGCCACCCATGGAACGCATGACCGATTGCATCATGGAATCTTGCTGGGCAGTTCGTTGCAGATTGCGCAATGCGGTCTGCTGCACGCCCGGCACCTCGTCCGAGGGCGAGACGTGCTTGGAAATCTTGCCGATCGCGTCGTACACCGCCTTGTACGGGTCGGACCCGGGCGGCAGGTTCGGCAGTACCGAAGTGAGAAGCTTCAGCGCCTCGCGCACCTGGGCCAGCGCATTGGCGCTCGTGCCCGGTGAGCCGGTCGGAACACCGACCGGGCTCGCCCCCATGGGAGGCTGCCCGGTCAATGAAGGTGCAGCAGAATCAGGCACGGGGTCTCCCGCGCCGGATGAAGCGGGTTACTTCCGACGACCCCGCTTGTGCTTCCGACGTCGCGCCATCTCGTTCTCTCCTGGTTTGTGCGCCGCTGGGATCGAGTTTACCGCGGCACTAGAGCGCCTCAACCCCCCAAGGGTTGACGCATCGCGCGAACGTAGACGTACATATAGTTGAAAGTCAAGCAGGTTTCTTCTTGCCGCCCTTTTGCAGCAGCTCAGGGTGCTTCGCGATCAGCTCGGCTTGCGCCTTCGCCTTGGCCCGCGCCTTCATTATCAGGTGATCCTCGTGCGGCGGATGCACCATGGCGATCGTGTCCTCGTCGTCGATCACGCCGAGCTTCTTCAGGCCCACCGCCAGATTGCGGTTGTCCTCCTGGAATGCCGGCGATGACGAATGGCTGTCTATTGCGGTGCGGTAGTTCTCCGGCAACTGCGACAGGACGAACTCCTGCTTGCCCTCGGTCATGCGCACTTCCGCATCCTTGGCCGCGAGCAGCTTCAGGCTGTACTCGCCGTATTCCACCGCCTGGCGCTCGACCAGCAACGCCCGATCTCTCATGCGCGGCGATGAGTTACGGGCGAGAGTTTGCGCTTGCGCCTGACTGCGCACGCCCTGATCGCCCATTCCCATCATGATCGGGGTGAATCCTGCAACATCGTCAAAGTATTGTATCGTCGAGTTGATCCTCTCGATGAGAAGTTCCGGCGGTACCTCAGGTGACAACGTTTCGATCTTACCGTTTGGATCTGTTTCAGAAATCATAGATCCGGGCACACGCAGCGCATTGTACTTCTCCTGGGTCATGCCGGTAAAGCCGATGAAGGCTCGCGGAGGATCGGCTTTCAGTGCAGTGACTTCCTGCAATCTTTTCATCTGGGAATTCAACAATTCCTGAAGCTTGTACACCGCTGCGATCTCGGACAGGCCCCAGAAATAGCCATCCACCTCGTTCGGGCACACCTTGGTATAGGGTTGCTCGCCCTTGACCCCCGACAGGTTGCGGCGACGCTCGGCGCCCTCGATCACCACGTCCTCGACCATGCGAATCGTCGTGTAATCCTGCCGCTCGTCGTCGACCACCCACAGTTCTTCGAGGCGCACCAGTCGGCTCGCCACCTCGGGCGCCAGCATGGGCCGCGGCACGCTGGAGAAGTTGACCATGGCGTTGCCGGCCGATTGCGTGGTTGACACCGGCGCGGTGCCGCCGACCACGATCTGCATCAGGTAGTTGTCCGCGGTCGGATCGTCGTCTTCCTTCGCTTTCAAGGTCTGCGCGACCGAGCGCATCAACTCGCGCCGATTCGGGTGCTCGGCGATGGTGCGCGAGAACGCCGCTCGCGTCATATAGGTGGTCTCGACAAAGGCGTCCTGCCGGTCGAGATCGCTGATGTCCTCGCGCAGCACGGCGAACATTTCCGGCTGCACCAGCCACGGTTCGAGCCCCTCGTGGCCCCACAATTGCTTGACCAGCGCGCACCCCTTGACCAATCCCCAGTTGACGGCGGCGGCAAAAGTGAGATCGCAATTGCAACGGTGGAATTCCCGATTAAGGTGACGGCCGGCGGCGTCGAGGATATCGAGCGACTTGGGATCTTCGGCCGGATCACCCTCAAGAGAAAAGCGCGCGTCAGTCGGGGAAAAGAGGAACGAGGCGAGGCGATCGATATGGGAGAAGGTGCGATTGTAGACGGCGGAAGACCCGTCGTTGGTGCCGCCATAGTAGTACATGACCCACAGGCGGTTGAGATCCCGGCGCGCTTCGACGCTGGCCTTGCATTCGTCGATCAGATCCTTGGCCCACGGGCCGATGTTACGGCGCGGCAGTCGCATGATTGCCCTCTGGCATTACGATCGCGCAACCCGTGTTGCGTCAATGGACTGTGTACACCCGTTCCACCGATAGATCAAAAGGAAGATCGTCCATGACCCTGTTGCTGAAGGAAACCAAGCAAACACCTCACCCGCTTGAGGAAATTCTCGGATTCTCGCTGCCCCCGCCGGGATCTCCTCTGCGTCTGCGCGGCCGCAATTACTCCATGCACGGCGGGATCTTGCGCGCTTGGGGCCTGGTCGACCGGCGCCTGTCAGACACCTCGAGCTTCTATGACCGGCACTGGAAAACGCCGGGCGCCTACGACGGAGAGGCGAGCGATCGGTTCCAGCGCGAGGTGTTCGCCGACATGTTCCCGATCGAGGACCGGCCAGAGATCCCCGACAGTTCCCGGGTGCTCGATGTCGGCTGCGGGTCCGGCGTGGCGGGACGGGCATTTTTCCACAGCAATTTTTCTTCCCTGACCTACATCGGTCTCGACATGTCGGGAGCGATCGACCAGGCGCGCGACGATTTCGAGCGGCACGACCTGCCCGTCGGGCTGGTGCAGTGCGAGGCCGAAGCGATGCCGTTCGCCGATGCATCGTTTGACGTCGTGTTCTGCCCCGGCGTCCTGCACTACTCGCTCGACATGCACGTGACGATTCAGGAATGCCGGCGCGTCCTGAAGAAGGAAGGTCTGTTCATCACCTGGGTTTACACGGAACAGAAGCCGATCCGGAAGCTCACCGACGATTACCTGCGATCGGTAATCTCCAACATGCCGCCGGAGGCCGGATTTGAAGCTACCAAGGCGCTCACCATGCTCGGGATCGCGCTCGGCCAGATCGAGGAACCGCTGGTCATCCCGCACGATATCGACTGTCTCGGGATCAAGGCGGGACGCTACAATCTACAGCGGTTTTTCTACTACCACATCATGAAATTATTCTATAACGCGGAGCTGCCGCTGGTCCGGCATGTGGTAAACAACTGGAATGCCTACTCACCGAAGCACGTCACGTTTCTGCCGGCACAGAAAATCCGCGAATACCTGGACGACTTCGAACCTCTGCTGTGGAAGGAGGGCGGCAACGGCGTGGCCGCGATCATGGTCAACGGCCGATCGGGCTAGGCCCGCGCCACCACGTTGATCTTCATCGGCATCCGGCCCGCCTTCCCGGCGTCGTGCAACAGCTTCATGGGGTTGAGGCCTGCGGCGTTGACCTCCGCCATGGATTGCTTAGCCAGATTCACACCGTGCTGAAGCACCTCGGCGCCCGTGCCACTGGGATTGCCGCCACCCCAGAACTGGGTCGCCATGTTCTTCTGCTCGTCACTCATGGGCGTGCCCATCGCCTGCGCAGCCTCGGATAGCTGCTGGATCTCGGCATTGCGCGCGGTTGCGGTCTTCTCCGGCACGATCGCCGCGATGTCCCCTTCCCGCTGGTTGTCGCGGAAATTGGACATGCCGAAGTCCTGCTCGAGGATCTGCTGCGTCACATCCATGGCCTTGGACTTGGTGCCGGTGATCGCGAACATGCCGGGCCGCCACTCGAGCACCTTGGCGCACCGCGGGCAGTCGGGATCGGGATCGCTGCTCTCACAGGTGACCTCGAATTCCTGCCGGCACTCCAGGCATTCGTAGGTGCGACGGATCATGGCTTCACAGTTTCCATGGTCCGCCGGCACGCACCTCTTGCACCAGAACGTCGCGGATCGCCTGCTCGAGGTACAGTCTGGCCGATGGACCATTGAGAATGATCCAGCCCTCGCGCAGTGCCCGGTCGATCACCTGTTGCGCGCGATCGCAGACTATCAGCTCACGGCCCTCGGCAGGACCGAAGCGGTCGGTCTCCATGGATGAAGCCTCGTAGATCTCGCCCGTCATGTGATGACTCCTCCTTCTCTCCAGGCCAGTCGAAAGGCTTCATCCGCCTTTTGCAGTTGCTTGCCGCGAAAGAAATCCCCGACAACGTGCGCCATCATGGTGGCCTGCGGCGACGCCGCCTGTGCGCGCTCGTGCTCCTGCGCCACCGCGAACGTCATTCCGCTGGCGATCAGGCTCACCCGAATCCGATCGATGTAGGCCTTGTTGGCCAACCCCATGGCGAAGGTGCGATCGTCCTTGTGCCGGCCCGACGCCGCTATGTTGTTCCCGTCCTGCACCACCTTCTCCATCTCGCGCAGCAGGTGGATCGACCTCAGCTCCATGATGTTGAGCGAGTAGTTGTCGCGCAACTCGTTGAGCATGGTCAACTTCGTGTTGTTGGTGGTGACGAAGTTGTACATGTAATTTCCCGCCATCGAGTCGGGCCGATGGTAGAGATACCAGCGCACGCAATCGAAAATCTCCTGCATCCCGAGATTCTTCGCCACCGCCCTGAGCTGCCCGAACTCGAGCAATTGCTTGAGGTGCTTCAGCTCGTTCATCAGGGCCATGCCCGGGCCCTGGATCTCGGCATTGATGATGCAGTTCTTGTAGGCGCCGGCCAGGTGCGCCATCACCCACGCGAGCTGCCGCGTCTCCGGGTTCGACGTCGCATATTCGGCAACCTGCACCACCTTGTCGGAATAGCAGCGGATCACCTCGATCGCGTGATTGTCCTTCTCGTCCTCGCCGCGCCCATAGGCCGGGTCGACCCCCATGGCATAGACCCCATGCACGCTGGGCTCTTCCCAGATGCGGAGCTCAGCCTCGTTCGGCCGCGTCACCTGCTCGATCTCGGTCGCGAGGAAATTCTCGCCCATGTGGTAGCGATAGCCCTTGAACGCAGTCTTCGCCTCCTTGACGTACTTGATGTTGTCGGCCAGCCGCCGCAGGGGAAAGAAGCTCGTGCCCGAGAGGATGAAAGCCTGATCCTCGGTCCACGGATAGTTCTGGTTCATCAGGTCGGCATTGGGCAATTTCGCCGTCCGGTACCAGCGATGCCAGGCAATCTGGCCCGTCGTGATCTCCACCCCGTACCGCTGCTTCACCTCGGTGCACAGACGGATTTCCTCGTCGTCCATCTGCCCATCCCAGTACTTGTCGTACTCCTGCGTGCCGAGCTGGAACGAGTAATCCTCCTTCTGATGCCACCCGATGAAGAACGCTTTCTGCGTCAGCGCGTCCTCGCGCGCTTCCTGGTACATGTCATGCCAGTCGTTGTACCCATGCGCCGTCGACTCCCAGATGTACAGCCGATCCGGATGCTTCTGCGCCAGCGACGCGGTGAGCGACGCTATTCCTTCGTGGGAGGCCCAGCTTCCGATCTCGGTAGCATGGAGAAAATTGATTGCTCGGGACTGGCCGAGCGTGGTGTTGCCGCGTTTCGTTCCCGCAACCAGGTAATCGAGGCAACTCCCATTATTGAGTTCAAGCATGTTTCGGTTATGACGGCGGATTCCCACGCGTAGACCATGTGGGAGCGACTCGATGTATTGCTCGATGAGGACACGAAACTTCTCCCTGTTGGGCTCGGTGTCGGTCACCAGAGCGCCTTGCAGCTTCTCGTGCACGGTGAGCCAGAACACATCGATCGCCAGGCTGACCGTCGACATGCCGAGCTGGCGTGCTTTGAGGCACTTGAAGTCATGAATGCCGCGGTCGAGCCCCTCGCAGATTTCCTCGAGGAAAACCTTCTGCGACCGATACAATATCTGCGACAGCGGTTGCCTCTGGTGCCCCTCCAGCTCCTTGGAGCTGATCGACATGTAGGTAGTGAACTCGAGAAACAGCGGCAGCCATTTCTGATTGCTCGCCAGGCTGACGTCGGGCAGCCGCGGATCACGGTGATGCGGGTTAACTTTGCGAGGTGGCGCCATGCAGATTTGTCATCGTGGATTTTGCGCCATCCAGATGGCCGTCTCGGTCATGCAGAGACCGATTCCAAGCGCAAGCATAAGCAGCCCGAGAATGATGAGCGACATGCCCACATGCTGCATCCAACCAAGAACTTCACTGGTCATCTCGCCCTCCATTCCCTGTGTCGTCGCCAGTTGTACCGATGCCCGTAGCCGCACGACTTCACCAAACCACGCCGCAGATTGTCACCCGACTTCCAAACATGCGCACCACAATCACACCGGCACAGCCACAAAACCAAGCCCGCATGATCCGTTCGATTGAAATGCGTCACCCGCAAATACCCGATCCGACGTCCTGCCATCTGCGCCTTGATGAACGGCGGGTTCTTCGACTCATCAGTCACGTCAATTTCCCGAGCCGATCCATCAATTCCGCTGATACTTACGAGAGCAACGTCACATATCACCAAAAACTGCCCCCTGTACAGCCCCAGGCAAGGACATTCCCAGAAAATCCTTGGGGCGGGGTACGGATGGGGTCTCGACATTTCTCGCCGCTCAGTCCCATCGACTGGCCGCGGCCCCAGGAAACCCACCGGCGCCCCGGTCCCAGGGCATCAGCCACCTAACCCCCTGAGATCACAGCATATTGCTGCGCCTGCTCACACGTTCGCATAATCCTATTTATGGAACATTTGTCTGATTAGCTAATGATATCAATGAGCTAGGTTTCACGTGCAGCGCAGTTCTTGCACCAAAAGCACACGTCATCAGCACGGCAGAGCAACCGGTGTGCAGCGATCGCGGCCAAGCTCGAGCTGGCGAACCGTGCGGGAGCAAATCACCTCTGCTCTCTTGCCGCTCATCTGGAGCTCAATCGGATGGGCAAATCACACTGCTCGCTTGGCGAGGCTTTCGTCCACTGGCCAGTAGTAGCCGCAGCTGGGAACGCTGATACTGTTGTCGGGTGGCGCGTCGTAGATGGGGAATCTGAAGTGGGGGCGATGCAGCTGTGGGCTTGGGATCATGCCGAGTTGTTGGGCGAGTTCCTCGGAGCAGTGCAGGTGCCAGATCATGTGGGCCAGATGGGCGCCCTCGGTAGGGTTGTGGGTTGGGCACTACCGAGGGCTTGAGAGCCGGGCGGCTGTGACCGGCTGTGGGGTGTGCAGGACAGCTGCAGGACAGCCTTAGGGATGCTGTAGGGTACGGTTGCTGCCTGCTTGTGAGCCGCGCGCGAGTCTGTGGGTAGGAATTTGTTACCTGTCAAGAGGGGTGCTAGTGTGTTGATTTCGTTGGTGAACATTATGTCTTTTGCGAAAATGTTCCATAATATATTAGGGCATTTGTGCCTTAATTGGGCGCCGGCGCTGCGATCAGGCCCGAGAGCACCTTGCGACGAGTCAACATCTTCTGTCCTCCATTGTCCCGATAGTGCCCTAGCGAAATATTTTGCCTTTGTCGATATCTCCTATTGACTGGTGATCGATAGTATGCGATATCTCTTTCCCTCAGATGGAGGACACCGCCGATGACACGCACGCGCCGCCGAATCGTCACTCGCTGGGAACGCGTTCATGCCCCTGACGGCTACGATTCAACCCATTTCGGCCGACTCGAAATTACGACACGGCAGCCTGCCGTGGGTTCTGGGTGGACTAAATGCGTGGTCGACGTATCGACGCCGCACCTTGTCTACATCAGCAAGGAAGCTTGGTAAATCACTCGCCACAACGGAGGACACCATGAAATACGCTTCACTAGGTTCTGTCTCGACTGCCACTCTGCGGGACGATGACTTGCTTGACGCTTTCGCGGACACTCTCGAATGGTGCGTGCAGGACAACGCAGAAGAATGGTGCTCGGACGACAGGCGCAAAGAACGTGACGCCTACCTCAAGATAGTGCGGGACGCACGTGAATTATGCGATGAGGACGATAACTTCTCTGATCCGGATGACATCGCGTCCGATCTAATCGAAGAGCTTTCCGACGCTTTGCAAAACTTCGCTCCGCCCTACTGCTATTTCGGCACACACGAAGGCGATGGTGCGGATTTTGGGTTCTGGCCATCACATGACTCGATCGAAGAATTGCCGCACGTCGAAGACTCGGACGGCGCCAAGGCCCTCGGAGAAGACTGCAAATTCGTCAATGACCATGGCAATGTGACCGTGTTCGGTAGCGACGGTTCCATCCTTCTCGAATTGGTGTGATCGCAGTCGATAGCGCTTCCGAGCGCTATCAGCGGCGACCACTCGCCAACATGGAGGACACCACCATGATGAAATTCGAAGTAGGTAAATCCTACGAAACTCGATCAATCGCAGATTGGGAATGCATTTTCTCGTTTACGATACTCGATCGAACGGACAAGACAATCACAACTATCGCTCATGGCAAGCGCGTCAAGCGTGGCCTAAAGACCGTCGATGGAGTCGAGCAATTCAAGCCGTTCGGCTCGTATTCAATGTGCCCCATCATCCGCGCCAACAAGGAACGGGCCTGAACCATGTCCTGGATGACCGACAACGCGGACCAATTGCGCGAGCAAGCTCAGGTCCGCCGCAATCGCGGCCAGCACGTAGGCAAGTCCGCCAAGGGCTGGGACGTCAAGCGGCCCGATCCGACCGACGACCTGGAACTCTTGCGCTCCAGACTGAAAGCAGTTTTCCACGACCACTGGTTAGGCGTGGCCGCGGATTACGAGTGGAACAAGCTACCCGACGACTGCAAAATCCCGTTCTGATGGAGGATGACATGTGTCAATTCTGCCAAGATAAGCGCTATGTGATATCCGAGAGAGATGACGGCCGACTGGCAATTGAACGCTGTGACGCTTGTTCGTCCACAGACAGCGAAAGACCGATCAGCGATTGCGATGCTTCTCTACTTGCGAGAGCCAACGGCATTCGCTGCGAGACGAATTACCCGCACTATTTGATCGGACGAAAGCAGTAAGCCGTGGCCATCAACCTGACGATCGATGAAATCCGATCGGGCACCGTGCGGCAGGGAAACCTGCCGTGCGTGCCGCCGGAAACCGCCAAGGCCCGCACTCAATTGCTGGCCGATGCCAAGCTTTTGTCCAAGCGCTTACAGCAACCCTGCGATCTCGGCCTGTTCAGCTCCGAACGCAATCAACTCAACCTGTTCTGATGGAGAATCACCATGGACGCTAGATACGACTACGCTTCATTCAGGAAGCGATGTGATGCAGAAAGCTACCTTGAGCACATGTTTGCGTCGGGTCTCGTCTCCGAGTGTGAGAATCCGCAAATAGAGCGACGCGGATTCGGAGTGAGTCGACGATATGTACTCACCCTGCCGGCGGCACAGCCATGATCCGCGATTGCATCGACGGTGTGCTGTTCATCATGGCCGCATTAGCGCTCGTCCGGTTGCTCGGCATGCTGTCAGTCATCCAGTAGCGGCGCCCCCTCGTAGATGGTCCCATGGGCGAGATGGTCCGCCGTCTCGCCAAGTTTCTTGGCGTAGAGCTCGCGCAGGTCGGCCGCGGTGGGGGCGTGGTACGCGCGAGCGGACTGACCCACCGTCCGCATAGCCGACGCGCGGCGCCAATCGGCTCGCCCGGCGGCCACGTCCTCGGCAAACTCGGCTAACCCATCACCATGCCGGGCCGCCGCTTGGCAGACGTCGATGGCGTCCCATCCAGGCGGAATCACGGTAAGGCGGTAATGCTCCATCAGGCCTACGCGCGTGGCGCGAGTCGTCAGGGGCACGCCGAAGTTATCCCCAGGTTTTCCGCCGATGGGATACGGCTTGCTGTGCCGGGCGGCCTTGTCAGCCGACTGGGACCACGAGGTGAGGTGCTCCCTACGCGCGTCGCAAAATGCCACCAGCGTGGCCGGCGTGGGCAGGAAATGGCTGGTCCGCGCCACCCCTTTCGTCACGTCACAGCACTCTTGGGCCACCATACGCGGATATTCGACCAAGACGGCGGCGAGCGCCCCGATATAGGACTTCTCTTGTCCGCCCCCGTTCGGGTAGCAGGCGATGAGCTGACCGATCAGTTCAACGGCCTCCGAAAAGATCAGGCGATCGGCCAATGCCCGCCGCAGATTCGCGCGCGCGTATTTCGTCGGCAAGTTCTCCGGCGATCTCGAGGGCGCTTCGTTTCCCGTTGATTCCGTGCCCATTTCGTCCATTCCCGTACCTTTCCATCGCGTTGCGGCACCAATTGTTCCAGTTCAGCGACCAATTCGTCGATGTGGCCCTCGCCCCCACGCGCGCGCGCCAGTAGTCGCGGAACTTCTCGCCCTCGGTCTGGATCTGCCTCTCGCTCAGCCCAATGGCCAACGCGCGATCCTGATCAGCCAGCGAAGGCATCCAGTCCTCGGGCAGCCTGGTTCCCCGGGCCCCCCTACGCGCATGCGTGAGATCATCGTCACCTGTCAGCACGTCAGCCATGACACGCTTACGCGCCCTATGTTTTTGTTGGCTTTTTCGGTTTGTCTCCCGGCGCGCTGCCGCTCTTTCCTGCTGTTCGAGCTCCAAAATCTTCACGATCTCCGCATCGCTCAATCCGCCGGCGCGCAGAACCCGAACGTCCATCATCGCGCGACCCCCTTGTTTGTGTGAGAACCCGCAGCCTGCACCCGCCCACGCGCAACGCGCAACACCGATTCGTACTTAGATCCCTGCTTTCTTCCTTGCTTCTCTGGAGTCTGCTCATTGAGAGGTCGGAGCTTTTGAGGCATAGGAAGTCCGGCCCCACGCGCATGCGGGGTCGGTCCTCCCCCTCAACGATCACCCTGCTCACCGAGCCGGCCGTCGCCTCGAGGCCCGGATCTTGGGGACAGCCCCGATCCGATCGGCACCTACTTCCAGGGCCCTCTGCCGCCCTGCTGGCGTCCCTCGTGCCTTGCGGACCGGGACTCGATCTTTGCCAGGCCCCCGGTAGATCGCTCACAGGCGCGCGCCCCGGTGTCCGTAGGCGTCGACACGCGCCGCGGTCAGGGTCAGGATCCGATTTGGATTTGGCTGGGGTTGACGTACGGGCCGCTGGAGTGCATATCAGGGCCGTAGGCGTCGTCCGGCGAGCCAAAGCACGGACAATCGGTGCCCACCCCCTGACCACGCGGGTGGGCATCACCTTTTTAGGCTTCACTCCGCGTCCTTGTCAAACGCCCTGATGATGAGTGAATGATTGCCGGTCTTGCCCATCGCCTTTGAAAACCACGCCACTCAGGCGATGGTCGATACTTTTCCTGCGATGAAGTTTCTGGCGACCACAACATTGCCATTGGCGTGAATCCGATTGAGAGCATCTGTTGCAATCTGATCTCGGCAAGCTCGAAGGTGTCTTTCGGGTATCCAATCAAAACATAAACGCGCATCCGATGCGATTCAGCCGTAAAACCCGCAGCAAGCAGACGTTTACTGGCGCTTTCAAGTGTTTCAAATACGTCGCCCGGATCATAGGCCCAAAACATATTTGGACGCGGTCGCAGGCTGGCGAGCAGATCGACTTGATAATCCTGAAGTGACAGCGCCTCAAGCCCTCCGGTGAATTCCACACGACGCTTTTGCTGTCGCAGCATGGAAAAAACAGCCTCAACATGGGGGCGAGGACATGCGAGAAGATTGTCATCAAGAATGTTCCAGCCATCAATGATCGGAAGCAAGCGCGGCACAGGATCGCGCTTCCATACCGAACAAAACCAACATCGGCGCGGGCATCCTCGGGACGTAAAGATGTATCCCGGCTTGATGTAGCGACCCGGCACAAATTCATTTCCCCGATCGCCATAGGCGACACCACCGATCTTGACCGCCGCGACATACTTCCATTGTTCGGCCAACCGTTCGGCGAGAGGTTTATCATTGGTGAATGTCACAGACACATGTACTTCGTCCGCTTCGGCGAACAAGTCGGGTGGACCAAAATAGGAAAGAGTATCGTCCGGCGTTGCCTTAGTTTTGCGCGGGAATACGCGGATCAATCTCATTTCTATTCCCAGCTTATGCGGTGTATAGTCGCCGGCCCTTGCTGGCCAAGCTCCCAGACGAACCAGGCGAACGCCATGCCGCTGGTCGACAGCCGGCCGGTCCATCCGTTGCGGTGCATCATGGGCAGGCGCTTCCTGAACACGTACACGCGCGCCAGCAGTCCGTTGTCGAGGATATCGCTGCGGCGCTCGCTTTCGAGGAACGCCAGCCGCAGCAGCATGATGACCTTGGGGATGCCCAGTCTGAGCGCATGCGCCACAAACTGGTCCGCCAGCTTGAACGGCGGATTGGTGACGATCGCACCGATGGCGAACGACGGAGGGCACTCCATCAGGAAGTCCACGCGCGATTCCGAATCGGGGCATTTGTAATCGACCAGATCGGTCGCATAGACCATGTGGCCGTAGGATCGCAGCACGTTGACGATGCGACCAGGACCACAGGCGCATTCCCATATCACCCGTGGCAGCCGCTCGGCGCGAATCAGCGCATGGACCGCGACGTCCGGGGTCTCGTAGAGATCCATCCCACGCTCTTTGAGTGCGTGACGGCCCGACTGGGCGCCGTGGTCTAGTCCCGTCATCGGACGGTCCCCGGAATGTCTGGCTGAATTGTTCGCGTGCGCCCAGCCTTCCTCATTTCTCTGTGGTACTTGTCCGAATCGTGTCGATGCGATCACCGAAGTATTCTCCCATCTTATCGCGAAGTTCATCAGATGCTTGTGGCATTGAAATGCCTCTTCAGTTCATCGGTGAGTTCTTTACTCGGTGGATCTTTGGCGTAGTTGGTCTCCCGCCACCATCGCTGGCGAAGGGGGAGAGGAAGCTGGCGCCAGTGCTCTGGGCAGATGTTGTTGCCACACTCGCGACCGCAGACGAGGCATCTTGGCATGGAAAACTTCGTCATTCAAACCTCGCTGTGAGATAACCAAATCGGTCGCGGATAATTGCAGCCGCCCTCGATCGCAGACCTGGCGTGATGTTAGTCTGCTTGCCAAAATTGCGGCCATCCGGCCCAGGAGTCATCATTATTGCCACGCCAATTTCAAACCTCCACGATCTTGATTCCATACTGGGCCTCGACGAGCTTCTTTTTCAGCTTGTACAGCGGCGTGCGGACGCCCTTCACATCTTCGATAACCGGCCGAATAGGCTTCGTAATATGATACCTAAAGTCGGCGACATAGGTGCAGATATAGTGGCCGTTAATTTCGATGGGAAACCGCGGCTGTAGTTCTATTTCGGTAATCTCCCGTCCCTTCATCAACAACAGCAGTTCAGAATATCGCTTCGCCTCCTTCTTGCTTGCAAAGCGGATGCCGTCGACAATGGTGGGCTCGGCGCGGTACTTGTGGGGCTTGGAGATAGCTAAGATCATAGCGTCCTCGTATCTATCCACCAAGCGATAAAGAAGGTGATCGGAGCGTCAGATCGCTTGTCGGGGCTCAAGATTTGGCCGCACACTATCGGATCAGCTCCGCGACGAGCAGGCAGCACCCCGAGCTGATCGAACAACTTCAACTCCAACGCCTTGTCGGTTGCCTCACGGATTTCCGCCCGCGCGAGCTTGAAGGGAAAGTCGACGTCCCTGAAGTTGTCCGCATAATAGCGCGTCACTTGCTTTCCATCGTCCGTGACATCCCCATAGGAGGCCTGTATCGGCTGGTCACTGACATAGCGTCCATGGCCAGCAGGCAAGATTTGCGCAGACTGTAGCCGCCGATCAAACTTATACTTTCCATCCCGCGGTATCGGGTTCGTGCGCTTTGTCCTGATCGCGAAAATATCGATCGGGAACGGAGGAACGATATAGTAGCCGTGTTCCAGGGCCATTTTGATCTTGCGATAGAAGTCTATACGCCGTCCGATCTTGGCAAGCTGATTGCGCCATCCCTTCTGGTCCCACTTTTTCTGCTGATGAAGAGCTAATTGCTCGTTTGCTTCAGCACTCTCATTCTTGAGAGATTGGATTTTGCGTGCAGCCCACAGAATCAGCGAACGCTGACCGGCCTCCATATCCTTTGGGCTGGTTGCGATCACGGTGAAATCCATCGGCTCGTCGACGACAGTCGGTACGATCACGGCATTGGTGTTGCTCATTGCGTCCCTTCTTTCCATTGGCTGGCCTACGCTTAATCTCCCGGTCGATTGCCCAGATCGGCGCGGGTCTCGTTTTCATAACGTTCTCGATCGGGCGATGTAATCTGAGGCAATTTTTCTTGCCCGTCTTTCCATTTCGGAAGCGAGCATAGTTGCGGTGTCCTTGTCCGAAAAAAGCACGGATTGCCCAATGATGCCATCATCGGAGCGCATGGCGACTCTAAAGCCATCCTCTGTCGAGAGGATCACAATCTCTAGAACGAAAGTCTCATCGGTCATCGCTTCCTGCCTTTTCTTTTCTTACCGGAGAGCATCCCGAACAGGCGAATGTAGTGTTGTCGATACATCTCTTGTTCGGTCCACGTCATGCGGCAAACGGCATCCTGAATCGCCAGGAATTCGGTGTCGTCAATTCCCTCGAATTTGTGGGTCAACTTGGCCAGCATAAGCGGCCCGCAGTGAAGATATTTCGCAGACGGCTTAGGCATCATCAGCCGCGCCCCTTCTTTCCATTGACCCGTCGGTGCTTAATCTCCCGGTCGATTGCCCTGCGCAGCAGATCGGCGCGGGTCTCGTTTTCCTGCAATACCGCATCCATCCGCGCCATGGTGCCCTGAGGCAACCGCGCCGGCATTTGTTCCTCGTAAAGTTTTGGCCTGCCCAAATCGTCCTCCAGAATTTTTCGATATCGGTATTGACAGAGGCGACAATATCAGATATCACATCGTTGTCAACGTGAGATTGGTGGAACGGAGGACGGATGGAAAGTCGGGGCTCAAAATGCTAAATCTCACACATAGATGGCTCTTGGTGAAGATATGTCACCCCGCATCCGACAAACACGATCGACGCCTGGTGGTCGATAAGTGGTTCGACGCTTGCGAGCGCGAAATGGTCCGACTGTTCGGCGAACCGCAGAAGGACGAAAAATGAGCAATCCGCGCATAAACTGGAATGCGGTTGATCGCGAAGAAGATGAAATCTTGAGCGATCCGTCATTGTCAAATAAAGAAAAAAACAAGGCTGTTAACGATCTCTATCGCGAGCTGCGTGATGAATATCGTGAGCGTCGCATTCGACGAGGAGAATAAAATGACCGATCCATTCTCGACCGAGGCCCTTGTGGAGTGGCTGAGGAAACAGCCGGCAGAAGGCCTATACGACTATGGCGATCCATGCGAGTGCCTATTGGCTCAGTACATTCAAACGGTAGTTCGCGCTCCGATTTGCGTTAGCTCTCGTCATTGGTGTGTGGCAGAATCTGATGAGTTCATTACCGATAATAGCTTGCCTGCCGGATGGGACGATCTGTCGTTAGGTCCACCCGACACTATCGAAAATCATTTCTCATGGACCTTCGGTCAGGCCCTTGCCCGTGCCGAGGCTCTGCTGGCCAAGGAGAAATCACAATGACCACATGGATCAGCGACCAGAATGGCAACAGGTGCTCCGTCGAATATTGGGGCACTAAAGAGGACGCCCAGCGAGCACTTGATAGCCTCAAGAACTGCTCGGGCTGCTCGGACTGCTCGGGCTGCTCGGACTGCTCGGACTGCTCGGACTGCTCGGGCTGCTCGGGCTGCCGGGGCTGCTCGGGCTGCCGGGGCTGCCGGGGCTGCTCGGACTGCTCGGGCTGCTCGGGCTGCTCGGACTGCTCGGACTGCTCGGGCTGCTCGGACTGCTCGGACTGCTCGTACTGCTCGGGCTGCTCGGGCTGCCGG
>Ga0209465_10000092_pt1 | contig 41374 bp, 36 predicted proteins | sample PanSoiPlot1MoBio_FD_188321 | JGI IMG/M metagenome (GOLD analysis project Ga0209465, IMG submission 188321) | Tropical forest soil microbial communities from Panama analyzed to predict greenhouse gas emissions - Panama Soil Plot 1 MoBio (SPAdes)... | ecosystem: Environmental > Terrestrial > Soil...
CGTCTCAGGCAGTTAAGACTAAAGCGCGAAGAAGTGGCGGCGCAGGTTCGGCAGTCGGGCGAGGCGAACGATAATCTCGCTATTGGTCTCTTGAGGCTGATGCAGATAAGAGCGCGACGTAGGCGCTCCTTGCAGAGGAGATGGTGCTCCTTGCAGAACCAAGTGCGACGTTCGCGCTGATTCAGATGAGCGGCCCCAATCTTCTTCGCCTTGCGCTTCACCGCTGGCGCATTCGGATTTTTAACTTTGATGCGATAGGTCGACGATGCCCTCGCAACCAAGTCGACAGGCTTCGCGGTAGACAATCACGCCGTCCTCGTCAAAACACTCGTTGAAAACGAGACTGAGTTGCGAGCCGCATAAAAGCTCCGCGAGCAATTCCTTTCTCTCGATCGGTTCGGTGCGCAAATTCCGACCGTCGAGTTCGAGCAAATCGAACGCGCAATGTTCGACGTTGGCGATTGTGCCGTAGCGGCGGACTAAATCAAAACGGCGAGGCGTTCTCGTCGCAAACGATAACCTCGCTGTCCATCAAGCATGAGCGAACCGGGAGCTTGCTCGCGGCCGTTGTGATAAGGGGAGCCGGGACGAGAAATCGTTTCCGGCGCGTGTAATTAGCCGTACGCCTGCCGAATCTTTCCCTGACAGAATGCGGAAGCCGTCGTGCTTGATCTTGTGGATCCAGGCGGGGCCGGGAGGTGGGCCTCGGCGGAAGAGGGCAGACACGGCTCCATAATGCCCAGCCCAGGGCAGGTACGCTCACGCAACAATACCATGCCAGCTTAATACGGGTTCCCATGTGACGAAATTATGAAATCCGAGATCCCTATTCCCATTTCGGGCTCGTCATTTGCTATTGGAGTGGTAAACTGCGCAAACCAGAGTCAAGTCGGGGGACGGGCTCAATGAACCCAAGTGTTGTTCGACCCATAGCTTTGTTTGGTACGGTGGCAGTGATGGTCACCTTGACCGTTGTGGTGACACTTTTCTCCTACTGAAATAGAGCAGTGCTCAATTGATCATTGAGCGCACGCCGTACGCAACGCAAAGACTAGTGGCGCGGCGCAACAAAACACCCGCCTTGTGCCACAAGCGGGCATTGCCTCATGCGTCAGCTGCGCTTCTGGTAACTTCACCCAATTTGTGGAAGCGCGTCTTAGCTTCATCGTGGCGCTCGAATTGCGTTATTTGGAAACCGCGATCTGTCCGGGGGCCAAAGACGCTATGCGTCAGCAGCGACCCATCCCAGAATCGCCTGGATCGCAGCGACGCCTGGATTTTCCGCCTTACGGATTATAGTGAGCAGTTGGAACCAGCGCTCGTCATCTGCTTGCTCCACGAAGTCGCGAACAGTGCGGGCGGCAAAATCGGCCACGGCCATCGCCGCCGCAGCGGCGCGTTGCTCGATCCCGGTGGCAACGATCGGGTCCAGCGTCGTGAGCACCGCGGCGGTGACGTCAGGACGATCGAGATTGGCAATAAGATCGCCGAGCATGATCCACCCCGCCGCATCAGACTGGGAGCTCTGACGGTCAGGCGGCTCTCGTGAGCTTTGATTTTGGGGCATACGCGATTACCGCCTGGCACAAAATCGCAGCGATTACAGCAGGGATTTACGACCGGCGAAATGGGGTTGACCGTCATTTTGCGTGGCAACAATCCTCAGGACCGAATGTCCGCTTTGGGTCAAAAGCAGACATCGGAGGAAGTCTGGCCAATGTCCGCTTTACCCCCAAAAGCGGACATTGGAACTCAGTCGTGGAATGTCTGCTTTGTGCCAAAAGCGGACTCATGCACGGCAGCAAAAATTTTGTCATTTGCCCTGTGCCCAGCGCAACGCCCCGGCGGTTTTGACGCGGTTTTTCCAACTGTCCGCATGCGTCTATCGGCCCTTTCCCAGGCCAATTCGCCAGAATATCGTGGTGGTCGAGTTTTTAAGGCTTGCCGCTAAGACAGCGGTTGCAACAACGGGAGGACGATGATGGCGATGACGGCATGGAGGATAGCTAGCGCGAGCGCCATTGCCTTCCTTTTCACAGTTTCGATGGTCGCAGCACAAACACCTGCATCAGTGCGCGTGCGGGCCACCATTGCGAGCGTCGACAGTGGGATATTAACGGCAAAAGCGCGCGACGGCGGAGAGATGAAGATCAAGCTCGCCGACAATGCGCCGGTCAACGAGGTGGTAAAGGCGCCGCTCTCCGACATAAAGGAAGGCTCGTACCTGGCCATAACCGCTTCGCCGCAGCCCGACGGCAGCCAGAAGGCAACGGCGATCCTCATCTTCCCACCGGGCGTGCACCCGCCCGAAGGCTTCTCGAACTGGGACTTGCCCAATAGCACAATGACCAATGCCACTGTGGCGAGCCAGGCCGCAGGTGTCGATGGTCAAACACTGACCGTGACGTACAAGGAGGGAGAAAAGAAAATCATCGTGCCGCCGAGCGCGGAGATAGTCACATATAAGAAGGCAAGCGTGGTCGATCTCAAGCCAGGTCAAAAAATATTTGTTTTCGCTGCGAAGAAGCTTCCAGACGGTATGCTCGAGGCGCCGAATATCTCGTTTGGCGATTACGGCGTCTGGCGATAAAGCGCAGCGGCGCATAATATTGCCTGCTCCGTTAGAATTTAGATGCTCTTTCAGTGTGGTCCGTAAGCGCTGTTTTCGTTTTCCCACGACGGATGGAGACCCTGGGGAGAAATTCATGCCGGAATCAACGGCAGTCGAGTTCTGGTGAATTTTTTCGGCGGCAAGCGCAAGAATATGACGCTCGGCTTTCCGACCGATTTGTCCAAGGTGGAGTTGAGCGAAGGATTCCGTGTCTATTATGCCGCCGAGATGAAGCGTATTCCGCCCAGATACGTCAACGACGGCCCGAGCGTCGCATAGACTCGGGGATGTAAGCCACTCGTCTCAAGGCGCTTGGCTCTATTGCCGGAATTGTTCGGATCGTTTGTTGTATTTGCCCACTCTGCCGTTACTTCTCGCGCAACGATTTGGTGACGCTGGCATCGGTCAGCTCAAATGGCAGCACCGTTGGTAAGTTTGAACGCACGCACGTCGAGTGCGTTGGCTAGGCCATCCTTACTGATTCTTTGCATCCTTGACACCGTTACGCCGCCGGCAGGCAAAGGAATCGAGAGTCTCAACACCGTGCAGCGACATTGTAGGAGCCACGTCCTCGCGTATCCAATGCGTGACCGCCTCCGCCATTGGGCAGCGCAGCGCCGCTGTGGGGGACAGGGTGATACGACGCCCGTCCGCCGAGAGTACGGCATCCAATGCGACTACATGCGTTGCAGTGCAGTCCTCTGGGCCTGCTATCGGCGGCAAAGGTTTAAAAGAGAATTTCAGCGAGCCGTGATCGGCACGGCGACACGGTCGCTTCTGCGCCCCTGGTTGATGCCTCCCCGGGAATATCAACTGGACGAGCACGCTCTGCCGCAAGACTTGCCCGTCCAGTTCGTGAGCCACCGAGCACGTGAGCCACCGAGCCGATGGCTCACATTGCGCGGGCTGTGTTCCCATTCCGGGGCACCCCAACGTTGGCGCCCTCACTATGTGTTAATCGCGACACCTAAAAGCTCATTCCTGGACTCAGCCACATTTTGTGTGAGTAACCGAGGTCTAGTAGAAACAAGCCAACTGAGCGAGTTCCAATGGAACTCACTATGCATGATGCCTTGGCTATGCCGTGGCTCATGTCCGCTTTGGGTCAAAAGTCGACATTCTCGGAGCGCTGCCGCCCGAATCCATTCCGGTTAAGGCGAACGCTCTATTCGGTCAGTACGGGATCGCGCGCTTGCGCGCGGTCTGACCCTTTGGCGCCGCTTTGGTCGTGCGGAGCTGCCGGCAATTGCAGCACGGTCGCAGTTTGGCCCGGAACTAGCCGCGTCACCATCACGATCTGGCCGCCTGGAAATTCCAGCGCGTCGTGATGCACGTGCGGATCGTCCATGTTCACCTGGCGGAAGCGCGCCACTCGATGATCGACGCGCGCTTTGCCAAACACGCTGAAAGCGCGGTCATATTGGACGTCGTGATCGAACGCGACTTCGGTGCCAGGCAGGAGGCACACCGCAACGTCGGGTTGGCCGACTTCGGTAAAACCACGCGTGATCGACTTTACGAAATCGGTCGAAACGAGCTTGTCCGCGACCTTTGCCGGCCGCGAAGCGATGAGATGCAGACTGTAGTCGCACATGGAAGAGCACTCCTATCAAGGGCCGTCTCCGGCTCTCTTGATTCCTGAACCCTGCTCCTGGGCAATAGTTCCTGTGCGCGACCAGCCTGCAGCAACCGGGCCCCCTTGCGCAACTTGCGCTCTCGCAACGAATCCGGGGGCATTTTCCGAGAAACATATGTCGCCGGCGAGACATATGGCATCATGGGGCTAAGCTGAACGCGGTCTGGGGTACGGACGATCGGGCGGTCGAGAAACGGCAAAGCGGGGCGACTGCGGACGGCATCGATCGCAACTCCGGCAAGGGCAGCGGCACCGGCAGCAGCACCGCCCACCGCAGCGATGACGTGCCTCGCGGCATCCTCTGCATGGTAGTCGTAACGATTCTATTTTCCGCCCGGTCGGCGAGGTTCTTGTGCCTGCGCCGTTGTGGTAGTGACCGGCCTGTTCTTGTTCCTGCGTGAGGCGCGCCTGCAGCGTCAGCTTGCGGCGCGCTGATCTGACCGATATCGAGCTTTTATCAAAATGCTAAGGTGCGGGCCGCCGGCCGGCGGCCGGATGACGAATATGGGGGATTGACGTGGAACGCCGCGATTTTGTGAAGGCAAGTGCAGCGATAGCCGCCCTATCTCTTGGTCGGCAGAGCGCGATGGCGCTCGACTATCCGACCCGCCCGGTCCAGGTGGTCGTCGGCCAGGCGGCGGCGAGTTCTTCGGACATTACGGCGCGACTGATCTCGCAATATCTGTCGCAGCACCTCGGACAGCAATTTGTCGTCGAGGTTCGCCCCGGCGCGACGGGCAACATCGCAACCGAACTGGTCGTGCGCGCGACGCCGGACGGCTACACGCTGCTGTTGGTGAATTCGCAGAACACGATCAATGCGGCGCTGTTTCCCAGTCTGCCTTTCCACTTCGTGCGCGATATCGCCCCGATTGCCGGAGTGTTCCGCGTTCCCTTGATCATGGAAGTGCTGCCGAGTTTTCCGGCGCAGACGGTCCCTGAATTCATCACTTACGCCAAAGCCAATCCGGGCAAAATCAATATGGCGTCAGCCGGGGTCGGCGGGCCGCAGCATGTTGCCGGTGAATTGTTCAAGTTCATGGCGGGGATCGATCTCGTTCACGTGCCCTATCATGGCTCGACGCCCGCAATCACGGATCTCCTCGGCGGCCAAGTGCAGGTTATGTTCGACGTGACGCCGACCGCATTGCCGCAGGTCAGGGGCGGCAAGACGCGCGCGCTCGCAGTCACCATGCCGGAACGCCTGGACATGTTGCCGGGCGTGCCAGCCATGGCCGAGTTTCTGCCCGGCTATGAAGCGTTCGGCTGGATCGGCTTCGGCGCGCCGCGGAAAACACCGACTCCGATCATCGATCAGCTCAACAAGTCGATCAACGAGGCGATAGCTGAGCCCGCGATCAAAGCGCGGTTGCTCGATCTTGGCGGTCTCGTGATGCCGCCGAATTCGCCGACTGACTTCGCGAAATTCATCGCCGCCGATACCGAAAAGTGGATCAAGGTCGTGAAGTTCGCGAATCTTAAGCCGGAATAACCAGTCAGCGAGCGCCAGGGGAGGGACATAAATGAGGTTTGAGCGCAGGAAATTTTTACATATGGCCACCGCGGCGCTTACCGCGGCTGGTTGGCCCGGCGTCGCCGGCGCGGCCGATTATCCGACGCGGACCATCAGCGTTGTGGTGCCATTTGCAGCTGGCGGGGCTACCGATGTGCTGGCGCGCGTAGTCGCCGAGTCGGTGAGCAAGTCGCTCGGTCAAACGATCATCGTCGAGAATGTGACCGGGGCTGCCGGCAGCATCGGAGTAGCCCGGGTCGCGCGCGCGGTGGGTGATGGCTACACGCTCAGTATCGGCACGCTGACGTCGCACGTGTTGACCGGTGGTCTCTACAAATTGGACTTCGATGCGCTCAATGACCTGATACCGATTGCCGAACTCGCCTACGAACCGCTGATGATCTGCGTCAAGAATGCTTTGCCTGTACGCAATCTACAGGAACTGATCGCCTGGCTTAAGGCCAATCCCGGCAAGGCCAGCGTCGGCATTCCCGGCGGGGGGTCGACCGGAAATCTCGCCGGCATCGCATTTCAGAACATGACCAGCACGACCTTTCAATTCGTGCCGTATCGCGGCGACGCCCCGGCGGTGCAGGACATGATGGCGGGACAGATCGATATGATGATTGAGCCGTCATCGAACTTCACCGCTCAAGTCCAGGCCGGCACGATCAGGGCGATCGCGGTCCCGGCCAAGACCCGCTTGTTCAGTCTGCCCGATGTCCCGACTACGGACGAGGCAGGGCTGCCAGGATATTACGCTTCGATCTGGTTCGGCATGTGGGCGCCGAAGAACACGCCGAAAGACGTCCTTACCAAGCTCAACAGCGCAGTGATCACCGCCTTAGCTGACAATAACGTCAGGTCGAGGCTCAACAAGCTTGGGCAGCAAGTCGCGGCACGGGAGCTCCAGGACTCGGCCGCATTCGCTGCATTTCAGAAGTCGGAAGCTGATAAATGGTGGCCGATCATCAAAGCGGCAAACATTAAGGTGGACTGAAAAACAGCAAGGAAGGCCATCCCGCCAAAGCGGGCGTGCCTTCCTTGAAAGTCCTTTACCGCGGTCAGCCGACGAAATCGACCCGTCGCTGATTTGCGGCTTCTTCGCTTGTCTTCGGCTGCGCCGGCAATTGCAGAACCGTTGCCGTTTGGCCTTCGCACAACAGCGTCAGCAGCACCTGCCGGCCATCGGGAAATTCCAATGCGTCGTGGTGGGCAGCCACTTTGTCTTTATTAATCTGGCGAAAAATGGCCGTGCTGTAATTCAGCGCGCGCTCGCGCCACGGAAACAGACCGGTTGCGAGGCACATCACTTCGCCGCTGAAGGACAATTCCGTGCCGGGCAGCAGGCACACAGCAGTGCTAGCATCCTGGGGGGCGCAAAAGCCGCGGGTTCCGGTGCCGAAATCGCGCACCGTTAGCTTCTCACCGACCTGTGCGGGTCGTGATCTGACGTTGGTTAAACTATAATCGCACATGGGGCTCTCGTTCCTTTCTTGGACAGCCCCACGATCAAAACGAGCACAAAGGCGTTTAGTTTCGCCGCGCCGGCAGAATTCATGAAATAAGTCGGAAATCCTGCTTACCGGTTGTTCGCACTTAAACCATTAGTAAACGACGACGCTACGAATGGATTTTCCATCGCGCATCAGCGCGAAGCCCTTGTTGATGTCGCTCAATGGCATCGTATGGGTGATCATGGGATCGATTTCGATCCGCCCGTCCATATACCAGTCGACGATCCTCGGCACATCGGTGCGGCCGCGAGCGCCGCCGAAGGCGGTGCCGCGCCACACCCGTCCGGTCACGAGCTGAAATGGACGCGTTGAAACTTCCTGGCCCGAGCCGGCGACGCCGATGATGATGCTCTGTCCCCAGCCGCGATGGCAGCATTCGAGCGCAATTCGCATCAGATTGACGTTGCCCACGCATTCAAAGGTATAATCGGCGCCGCCGATTTGGTCGGCGTCGCTTTTAGTCATGTTGACGAGATGGGCGACGAGATCGCCGCCGACTTCCGCCGGATTGACGAAATGCGTCATGCCGAAGCGCTCGCCCCAGGCTTTCTTTTCCGGATTGAGATCGACGCCAATGATCATGTCGGTGCCGACGAGGCGAAGGCCCTGGATGACGTTCAATCCTATGCCGCCCAGCCCAAACACGATGCACTTGGCGCCGGGCTCGACCTTCGCGGTGTTGATCACGGCGCCGATGCCGGTCGTCACGCCGCAGCCGACGTAGCACACTTTGTCGAATGGCGCGTCTTCGCGGATTTTGGCGACGGCGATTTCCGGCAAAATCGTAAAATTGGCGAATGTCGAACAACCCATATAGTGGTGAAGTTTTGCCCCGCCGATCGAGAAGCGCGACGTGCCGTCAGGCATGACGCCTTGCCCCTGTGTCGTGCGAACGGCGGTGCAGAGGTTGGTTTTCCGCGACAGGCAGGACGGACAATTGCGGCACTCGGGCGTGTAGAGCGGAATGACGTGGTCGCCTTTTTTGACCGAGGTCACGCCGGGCCCAATATCGACGACCACGCCCGCACCCTCATGGCCGAGAATGGCGGGGAAGAGGCCTTCCGGATCGGCGCCGGACAAAGTGAATTCATCTGTGTGGCAGATGCCGGTTGCCTTGATCTCGACCAGGACTTCGCCGGCACGCGGTCCATCGAGCTGCACGGTTGTGACTTCAAGCGGTTTGCCGGGCGCAACGGCGACGGCGGCACGGACATCCATGTGGCGTTCCCTTGGTTTTTTGATTGATCAGCTTTGTTCCGGCGCGATCACGATTTGGGTTTGAATAACCAGCGCGCATAGTCTGCCGTCACTGCGGGTGATGCGCGTCTGCCAGACCATGGTGCTGCGGCCGCGATGCAGCGGCGTGCATTCTGCGCGCGCGATGTCGCCGACCGGAATGCTGGCGAAGAAGTTGGTTTTGCTCTCGATCGTTGCCGTACGGCCGCCCTTCGGCAGGTTGGCGATGGTCGCGGTGCCGCCCAGATTGTCGGCCAGCGCCATGACGGCGCCGCCATGAAGCGCGCCGAAACGGTTGTTCAGCTCCTCGCGAACTAGCAGCTCGGCGGTCACCCTGTCTGGCGACACATGCGTCACTTTCATGCCAATCAAGGCGGCAAAGGGCGGCTGATTTTCCGCCTCCGGATTCAACACGAAATTCATGCTTGCGCTCTCCGCCCGTGCTTCCCGCGTTCGCAGCGGGCATGACGCTGTCATAGCAGAGCGCGCCAAAAACAGGCACCCCCGCCGCAAGCGCGGCGGGGACAATAAGCTAACGACGACTGACGTTAGAAGTTACCGCGGTTGCGGGACCACGCGGATGTAGGGCTTCGGAGTTTTCCAACCGTTCGGATAAAGCTTCTTCGCTTCATCATCGCTCACCGCGCCGGTAAGAATGACTTCTTCGCCCTGTTTCCAGTTGGCGGGAGTGGCGACGCGGTGCTTGGCGGTAAGCTGCAGCGAGTCGATAACCCGCAATACCTCGTCGAAGTTGCGGCCCGTGGTCATCGGATAGACGAGAACGAGCTTGATCTTCTTGTCCGGGCCGATGACGAACACGTTGCGCACCGTCTGGTTGTCGGCGGGCGTACGGCCCTCCGAAGTGCCCGACGTGGTGGCTGGCAGCATGCCGTAGAGTTTGGAGATTTTCAGGTCGGTGTCGCCCACCATCGGATAGTTGGGGGCGAAGCCGACGACGTCTTTGATGTCGTTCGACCACTTTTTGTGATCGGTGACCGGATCGACCGAGAGGCCAAGGATCTTGACGCCGCGTTTGTCGAATTCCGGCTTAAGCCGCGCCATAGTCCCGAGCTCGGTCGTGCAGACCGGGGTGAAGTCTTTGGGGTGCGAAAACAGCACCGCCCAGTTGCTGCCAATCCAATCGTGGAAACGAATTTTGCCTTCCGTCGTGTCAGCCTCGAAATCCGGGGCGTTGTCGCCAATCGCAAGTGCCATAAAAGCCTCCCTCCTGGGACCATCTGTGTGCTGGCCTAGGCCCATTATGTACGGCGCGGATGCCGCGAATGCCAGCCTCGCGCCATAGGCATTTGACCGCAGGAGATTATTTGGTTGGAGCGGCCGGTGTCGCAAGAAAAGCACCCATCCAGGTCTGGGATACCAATGTCTGGAATATCAATTTATGTGCTCGCGAGCTCGGTCCCTCAATCATTGGGTACTCGGACTGGCCTTGAGGTCCGGACTTCGGGACGTTGAAGGAATGCCGTGACTTTGCCTTAAGCGCGCCCCGGGCAGGCCACCCTGACGTGAGAGCTCAGTCACTCAATCATTAGTCGATTGGCTCGGCGGAAAGGGAACAAAATACCGGTCAGCCGAGTTGAATTATGAGTACGGGAAGGGTTATGGCGGCATTAGCCTATGAATACGCCGATTTGGCCTTGATCGTTCACGCGATCGAGCGTTCGCCTGTAATGGTAGCCGGTCCAACACCGGCGCCGGCGCGCCCTTATGAGCTGCTCGACCTGCCCGCCGGCTACGATCTGACCGACGTCATCATCCTTGACTGGATCGCAGCGGAAGTGTCGTCCGTGCCCCGCAACTATTTGCTGTTCTAGTGCAAGCCGCGCGGCTATTGCGTCGTCGTCCCCACCAACACTGTCGTCGATAAGCCGACCGTCCGACCCGGGAAGCCAGCGGCGTCGAAATATCGCGTGTCGCCGACCTGCTGCATGTTAAGCACGGTGGCAAGCCCGTTCGTAGCCGGTTCGGATGTCACCACATGGCTGGACACTTCCGGAATTTTGCCGCCCGGCATGGTTTCGGAGAGGACACGGCCGACCAGCTTGCCCTGGTCGCTCGTCTCGAGACGCATCAGCTGCGCGATGGTGCGGCCGATATCGGCATTGCTGGCGGGGGCCGGATCGACGAATTGCGTTTTAAAGTCGGGTCCCTGGATGGCCATGAAATTCCAGGTATCGCCGCGGCTGAACGAGCCATGCATGCCTTGGCCATGCTGCAAGACCGTATCGGCAACTTCCACCGTGCAGCGGACGGGCTCGCCGCAAACCGTGTCGAACGAGCGGAAGCTGATGGCAATCGCCGGATGCGGTGTAATCGCGGAGCCATCAAGCGCGATATCGTCGAGCGACAGCGTGCCGGGAAACTTGCCGAGCTTTGAATCGACAAAGATGCCGCTGACATAGTCCTGCCCCAGCAGGACGTCGATGATCCGCGTGACCGTCGCTTTGTCGCCGTCGGGAATATAGATCAGATCGGAGCCGCCATTCGCCGCAACGACCACTTTAGGCTTGTTGCGATCGCCGCCGATCAAGCCATTGCCGTTTTTAGTGTGCTCGCTTTCGCCGATGGCGCGGTAGCCGTCGTCCGGGTCGATGAGCGGCAGATTGAGCCCGTGCGCGAGATCGAGCGCCACAAAACCGAGCGGCAGGTGTCCCGGCAGGGTATCGGCAAATTTTGTCTTGATCGTCGAACTGGTGCGGCTTTCCTTCGAGATCGTGGAGAAGCCGTGATCCGAAGTTACGATGATGTCGGTCGTGTCGAGCAGGCCGAGCTCAAGGAGCGCCGAACGGATGCGCGCCAAGTTGTCATCGGCATTGCGGATCGCGGCGAGCGAGGTTGGGCCGTTGATGCCGGGCGTCAGCGTATTCAAGCTGTCGCCCTGGTTGTGTTGCGTGCCGTCCGGATCGCGTGACCAGAACACGAGCAGGAACGGTTTGTTGCGTTCTCTGAACATCGGCAGGACGACGCGTGTCGTCACCGAGGCAAAGTAGTCCTGTTGCACGACATTGGCACTCAATGTGCCGGGCTTGTTCACGTTGCCGGGACTGCCGTTGGCGCCGCGGGTCGGAGCAACAACAGGCAAGCTTGCCGCCTTGAGGCGTTCGACCACTTCCGCCGAGAGCGGTATGCCTTTGGGCGTGCCGGTCGCGTCGTCAACCAGGATCGTCTGCTCGCCCGAGCGTTCCGTTGGATCGAATACCAGCGCCGGACCGATCTTTCCGATCGAAGCGGCGCTATAGCCTTTGTCGCGGGCAAGTTTCAGAATCGTCACCTCGTCAAGGTAATTGCCGGCAAAGTGCTCATCGACATCGCCGAGTACCACGTCGCTTTCCAGAAACGGTGTAAAGCTATTTCCGGCACCCGGCACCTCGAATCCTGTGTAGATCGTGTTGGAAAAACTACCGGTGTCGCCAAGCTGGTGACCGGTCGCCATGCCGGACGCATTGGCCATGGTGAAGGTCGGAAACAACGCATGACCGTTGCGCAAGCTCACGCCCTGCCGAGCTATGGCCGCCATTGTCGGGGCGGCGTTGTCGTCGACCATGCGAAAGCGCAACCCGTCGGCAATGAACAACACAACATTATGCGGGCGCGCGGTTTGTGTCTGCGCCAGAACCGCCGGACCCAACACCATTTGGGTCAAAGTTATCTGCAGGGTCGCGGCAGCAAGCAGAAGCGGTCGGTGCATGAGCGGGCTCCGTGCAAAAGGGAGGAATGCGCCGTTGTGACGAGAGCGTATGACAGTCTTGTGACAGGCAGATCCTCTTGCCGCGATTTAGCGTTGGCAGCTCGGGGTGCCGAAATATAAAGGGCGGCCCAAAAACGGGCCGCCCATATACACAGCGCAACAAGTACAGCGACACAACTTTCACACAGCAACGACCGCGCAACACCGCGGCGGGAGAGCCGAATTGCGGGCGGCACTCGCCACCCGCAATGGCCGAACCGATTACTCGCCTTCGACGCCGATCGCGTAGGCGGTCTCGCCGTGCACTGCGTCGTCGCCGACCTTCAGCGTCGCTTCATCCATACGCAATGGGACGATCAGGCCGATCACCTTCAGGATGATGAAGGTGAGGATCGCGTTGTACACGATGATGAAGGCCGCGCCGACGGCCTGAATCCAAAGCTGTGATGCATTGCCGTAGAGCAGGCCGGTAATGCTGACGCCGGGCGCATCCTTGTCGGTGCCGATGTACATCAGCATGTCCGGGTTCGCCAGGATGCCCACGAGGAGGCCACCGGTGAGGCCGGCAACGCCGTGCGTCGAGAATACGCTCAGCGTGTCGTCCACCTTCATGAACAAGCTAGTCTTCTGCAGCTTATTCATGCTGAGCCAGGGGATGATACCCGCGGCAATGCCGATAATAATGGCGCCCCAACCATCGACGTACCCAGCTGCCGGCGTGATTGCCACCAAGCCCGCGATCATGCCGTTGACCGCGCCAAGCACCGAGGGCTTGCCATAGGCCATCTTGTCCATCAGCGTCCAAACCAAAAGGCCAACGGCGGTTGCGGTATTTGTATTGAGCACTGCCGCACCGGCGTCAGCATTGGCGAAGTACGGGTCGCCGCCATTGAAGCCGTTCCAGCCGATCCACAGGATTCCAGCGCCGACCAGCGTGATCAGGAGGCTGTTCGGCGGGAAATTATCGCGGTCTGCTTGTAGCCGCGGGCCTATGACGGCAGCAGCGACAAACCCCGAAGTTCCGGCGGCCAAATGAATGACGTAGCCGCCCGAGAAGTCGGCCACACCCAAGGCGGCAAGCCAGCCGCCGCCCCAGAGGCAAAACGCCCCTACGGTGTAGACCAACGTCATCCAGACCGGGCAGAAGATCATCCAGGCCGTGAAATTCATCCGGCCGAGCAGCGATCCGGCAAGGATGATGACGGTGATCGCGGCGAACACGAACTGGAAGTACATCAGCGTCGCCATGGGAAAGGTGAGCGCCGGCATGCCTGAGGCGGCTTCCGGCACGGTCGCTTGGCCCAGCGTGAACGCCGCCGATGTCGCTAATCCAGGTGTGCCGAGAAAGGTTTGTCCGGCCACGGAGAGCCAACCCGGCCCGAAGGCCATGTTGTAGTCGAACAAGACCCAAACGACCAAGACCGACGCAAAAGCGTACATCGACATAAAGGCGGAATTGATCGCCCACTTCTTCTTGACGATACCGCCGTAAAGGACGGTCAGACCCGGAATGCTCTGCAATCCGACGAACGTTGCCGCCGCCATTTGCCAGGCATTGTTTCCGCTATTCAACCACTCTGGTGATGGTGTGAGTGCCATGTGCCTTTCCCGCCTTTCCCCGAAAAAATGCCCTCAGTGCGCGACGGCACACGGGCTGACGTTTGAGCGGTCGCAAAAAATATGCCAGTTAGTCCGCCGTTGGCGGACCGGATTCCGCCACGATGTGGCAGCGAATCGGGCGGTCGGTGACCAGAAACTTCGCAGCGTGAACATAAAATGGGCAGGGGAAAGGGGGCCACTGTGATCCAGAGTCGGCCATTGGCGGTAGGACTGGCGATCTGCCTTGGCGGCCTTGGGGCATTGTCCCCGTGGGGGAATACTCGTGCCTGGGCGAATGAAAGCGCGGTGACGTGCACCAATCCCGCCAGCGGCGCACGCTGGCAGATCCATATCGATTACGAGCGCCGCACCGTGGATTCATACCCAGCACGCATCACCGAGGCCCATATCTCATGGCGCGATGCCTCCGATGGCGGCAACTACACGCTGAATCGGCGTTCCGGAGGTCTCACCGTGGTCGTCGCCTCGAGCACCGGCGGCTATTTCCTCCATGATCAGTGCAAACTTGATTGAAGGCCCAAGCGCGGGGCGGTCGCCAGTGTTGTTCTCCGCGTTCCTGGCGCCCCGGCATTTCGAGCGCCTATCCCGGCCGCAGAGCGTCGGCAATGGCTGAGGGCTCAATCGCCATCAAAGCGAGCGTCGGCTTTGCTTCCGAGACAGGGCCACGCGAACGCAATGAAGACTTTGCAGGCGCCGTCTTCGGTATGGAATTGCCGAGGCCTCGGCGCGAAATTATCGCAGCATTAGCCGACGGGATCGGCGGCGCGAGAGGCGGGCGCGTCGCGGCAGAGACTGCCGTCCGCGGTTTTCTTGACGGGTTTTGCGACCTCGCCGAAACCATGGAAGTCGGCCGCGCCGGCGCCACGGTGCTCAACGCGCTCAATAGCTGGATCTTTTCTCAAGGCCGCCGGGACAACAAACTGAGCGGCATGGGCTGCACCTTTACGGCGGTGGTGCTGCGCGGCCGCATCGCCCATCTCCTGCACGTCGGCGACTCGCGCGCCTACCGCCTGCGCGGCGATCGCCTCGTTTGCCTCACGACCGACCACGTCCGCGAGGACGCGAGTGGCCGATCCAATATCCTTAATCGCGCATTGGGCGTGGAAACCGAGCTTCGGCTCGATTACGCGGCGCATCCTGTGGCGCTGCACGATCGTTTTCTGCTCTGCACCGACGGCGTGCACGGTTGTCTGAGCGTGGAAACCATGACCGACATCCTGCGCGCGCGGTCGGCGTCCGAAGACTCCGCCCGCGCGCTTGTCGCCGCTGCGCTGGAATCCGGCAGCACCGACAACAGCACTGCGCTCGTGATCGACGTGGTCGACCTGCCGTCGGCGGATTCGGCAAGCGTGGGCGCCGACATCATGCAACTGCCGTTGATCCCGGTGCCGATCGACGGCCAGACCGTGGACGGCTTCGTCTTGAAAGTTCTGATTTCGGACGGGCGCTATACGCGCTTGTTCGGCGCAATGGACGAAGTCGAGGGCGGCGAAGTTGCGCTAAAATTTCCAAAGCCTCAAGTTGCGGCTCCCGCCACTTATCACGCCGCGTTTGTGCGCGAAGCCTGGGTTGGCGCGCGCGTCAACAGTCCTTGGATCGGACGGATCATCGAGCTGCCGCCGGCACGACAGACGTGTCTCTACACCGTGATGCCGCTCTATCAGGGCGAGCTGTTATCGAACCGGCTCGCGCGCCGGCCATTGGTCGGCCTGGAGGAGGGGCGCAATATCGCCATCAAATTGGCGCGGGCAGTCGCGGCGCTCCACCGCGCCGGCATCATTCACCGCGACATTAAGCCTGACAACGTCATCCTCGAGAGGGAGGGCTCGCTCAAGCTGATCGATCTCGGCGTCGTGCGCGTACCGGGCTTGGAGGATTTCCCGCCCGAGGATATTCCCGGCACCATGGCCTATATGGCGCCGGAAATGTTTGCCGGCGAGCCTGGCAATGAAGCGACCGATATTTACGCGCTCGGCGTGACGATGTTCCGCGCCTTCACCGGCGAATTTCCCTACGGCAATCTCGACGCCGTGAGCCAGCCGCGCCGCAGCCGGCCTACACCGCTCGCCGAGCTGCGTCCTGATTTGCCGGCCTGGCTGCAAGCGGCGCTGGGCCGCGCCGTTGCCACAAATCCTGCCGAGCGCTTCCGCGACGTGATGGAATTTGCTCTCGAAATGGAGGCGGGACCCTCGCACGCGCCCGCCGTCGCGCGCCGGCCGCAGACGCTCTACGAACGCTCGCCCTTGCGGTTCTGGCAAGGCGTCGCGGCGCTGCTCGCGCTGGCGCTACTGTTTTCGCTATGGTGGCGCTAACAGCATGGCAAACACATTGCGGAGACGGACATGAAGCGTATCGCGGCTATTGCGCTTGCGCTTGGCGCGCTCGTCGCGGGTCCTGTGCTTGCTGAGGATTACCCGACGCGGCCGATCCGTATCCTGGTGCCGTATTCGCCTGGCGGCATAGCCGATATTGCGGCGCGCATTCTCGGCGCCAAGCTGACCGAAGCGTGGGAGCAGCAGACGGTCGTTGAAAACCGGCCGGGAGCCAACGGCTTCATCGCCGTGACTGACGCAGCGCGCTCGGCGCCTGACGGCTACACGCTGGTCGTTGTGACCGCCGGCGACGTGACCATCAATCCTTCGTTGTTCAAGAGCGTTCCTTACGACATGGACCGCGATTTCGCCTCTATCAGCGCGGTGAGCGATGCGCCGCTTGTGCTCGCGGCCCATGGCAAGTCACCCTATAAATCCGTGGCCGATGTCATTGCCGCTGCCAAAGCCAAGCCGGGCGCGCTCGATATCGGCACGCCTGGATACGGCAGCATCAATCACCTGATATTGGAGTCGATTTCCCTCAACACCGGCACCAAGTTCGTGCACGTGCCTTACAAGGGCGGCGCTCCGGCGGCGCAAGCCTTGGTGGCTGGCGACATACCGCTTGCCATCGTCGCGAGTTCGACCGTGGCGCCGCATGTGCCGAATGGCAGCATCCGCGTGCTGGCGATTTCGACCGCTCAGCGCTCACCGCTCAACCCGGAATGGCCGCCGCTGCGTGACGAAGGCGCCGGCGACATCAATATGTCGAACTGGACTGCCTTGCTGGTGCCCAAAGCAACGCCGCGGCCGATCATCGAAAAACTTGCCACCAAGGTGATGGAAATCCTCAACATGCCGGATGTGAAATCGCGCTTTGCAGCGGGCGGAGTCACGACCATTCCATCCACGCCCGCCGAACTCGATGCCAGGATCAAACGCGAGTTGGCGGCGTACCGGGTTGTCATCGAGAAGGCCGATGTCCACGTCGATTGATTTTCACAAGAAATTGCAAGCGCCGTAGCTCCTCGATGCATAGTCATTTCCGGGGCAGCGCCGCAGCAAAAACTCCCCTCGCAGGATCCATGGTGACATGTTCAAGCGAATCCTGATTGCCAATCGCGGCGAAATCGCCTGCCGGATCATCAAGACCGCGCGCCGCATGGGTATTGCGACGGTCGCAGTTTATTCCGACGCGGATCGCGACGCGCTCCATGTCGAGATGGCTGATGAAGCGATCGCCATCGGCCCGCCGCCCGCTGCGCAGAGCTATCTCGACATCGAAAAGATCATCGCGGCCGCCAAGACCAGCGGCGCGGCGGCGGTCCATCCGGGCTATGGCTTTCTTTCCGAACGGGAAGCCTTCGCAACCGCGCTGGCCAAAGCCGGCATCGTGTTCATCGGGCCCAATGCCAAAGCGATCGCCGCGATGGGCGACAAGATCGAGTCGAAGAAAGCAGCCGCGCGTGCCAAGGTCTCGACGGTTCCCGGCCATCTCGGCGTGATCGAAAACGAAGAACGCGCCGTCGCCATCGCCGAGGAGATCGGTTATCCGGTGATGATCAAGGCTTCTGCCGGCGGCGGCGGCAAGGGCATGCGCATCGCCCACGGCAAGGCCGAGGTTAAGGAAAATTTTGCGCGCGCTCGCTCGGAAGCGAAATCCAGTTTCGGTGACGATCGGGTGTTTATCGAGAAATTCATTACCGATCCTCGGCACGTCGAAATCCAGGTGCTTGGCGACAAGCACGGCAATGTCATCCATCTCGGCGAGCGCGAATGTTCCATCCAGCGCCGCAATCAAAAGGTCATCGAGGAGTCGCCGTCGCCGCTTCTGGATGACAAGACACGCAAGCAAATGGGCGATCAGGCGGTGGCGCTGGCCAAGGCCGTCGGTTACGACAGCGCCGGCACGGTGGAGTTCGTCGCCGGGCAGGACAAGAGCTTCTATTTCCTGGAAATGAATACGCGCTTGCAGGTCGAGCATCCGGTGACCGAGCTTGTCACCGGGATCAATCTGGTCGAGCAGATGATCAGGATCGCTGTCGGCGAGCCGCTCAAGCTTAAGCAGAACGAGATCAAAATGTCGGGCTGGGCGGTCGAGAGCCGAATCTATGCCGAGGATCCTTACCGCAATTTCGCGCCTTCAATCGGGCGCCTGGTGCGCTATCGCCCGCCGGTTGAAGAAGTCCGCGACGGTATCACCATACGCAATGATACCGGCGTGACCGAGGGCGGTGAAATTTCGCTCTACTACGATCCGATGATCGCCAAGCTGATCACGCATGCGAAGACCCGTTCGCAAGCGATCGACGCTCAGGCCGAGGCGCTCGATGCGTTCACCATCGAAGGCGTCCGCCACAACATTCCGTTCCTTGCTGCTGTCATGCAGCATCCGCGCTGGCGCGCGGGCAAGCTGAGCACCGCATTCATCGCCGAGGAGTTTCCCCGTGGCTTTGAGCGCGTGGTGCCGCAAGGGGTCGCGGCGCAAAGCATCGCGGCGGTCGCTGCCGCAATCGATCACGTTCTCGGCGAGCGCAAACGAAAGATCTCCGGCCAATTGAACAGCACGCTCACCCGCGAGCGGCGCCGCGCCATCTGGCTGGGCGCGGAAGAGATTCACGCTGAGGTCGAACACCAGGGCAAGACGATCATTGTCACGTTTGAAGATGGCGCGCGCCACAACCTTGCATCGGACTGGGTGCCCGGCATGCCGGTCTGGGCCGGCACGATCGACCGTGATCGCGTGGCGATGCATGCACGGATGATCCCGAACGGCTTTGAGCTCGCCTATCACGGCTTTGAGGTGAAGGCCTTCGTCTATACGGAACGCGAGGCTACCTATGCGCGGCTAATGCCGCTGAAAAAACTCTCGGGCAGTGAGAAAGCGGTGCGCTGCCCGATGCCGGGTCTCGTCGTATCGCTCGTGGTGAGCGAAGGCCAGGAGGTGAAGGCCGGCGAGACGCTGGCGGTGATCGAGGCGATGAAGATGGAGAACGTGCTGCGCGCCGAGCGCGACGGCATCATCAAGAAGATTCGCGTGAAGCAGGGCGACAGTGTCGCGGTGGATGCAGTTGTGATGGAATTTGCTTAAGCGCAGGGGCGCGCCGGGCGTTCATGCATCAACTGATTTCATTTCTCTCCCCCCAAGGCCGGCTGCGACCGCAGCCGTTTCTGGCGAGTATTGCGGTTGTCTACCTCGTCGGTGCGGCATCGCATTGGCTTACCTTGCCGGATGTCACTGCGCGTGTCGAATTGTTGCCTTTTGCGGCGGCTCAAGCACTGCTGACGTGGATCTGGTTCATATTGCATGCCAAGCGGCTGCATGACGCCGCCCGGGGTTACGGCTTGGCGATCGCGGTCGCGCTTCTCTATCTGTTGTCTCTCGTGTTGCTGTTGATTTTGGCAACGAATTTTTTGGCCGGCAGCGAAAGCACGCTCGGCAATGCGAGCGCGACCAGCGCGCTGGAGCTGATCCTGCTGCTCCACATAATCATAACGCTAGCCGGCTCGCTGCATTACGACCTGACTTCGATTGTCGTAGGCATCCTGACGCTTTGCGCCTTTGCCCCGATTCTGATTGCGCTCGTCTTCACGTTATGGACTGCGACACGGACCAGCGCGCAGCAGCCGTGACCGAATTTCGCTAAACTCGCCGCCGATGCTGCATTTCGCCTATGGCTCCAACATGCATGGCGCAGTCATGCGCAAACATGCGCCGAGCGCGGTCTCACTCGGACCGGCGCGCCTGGAAGCGTACCGCTTCGTCATCACCGCGGACGGTTACGCTTCGGTCGAGCCGGATCCCCGTGCCTGTGTCTACGGACGGCTTTGGCGGCTCACAGCGCGCGACCGCGTGACGCTCGACCTGTGGGAAAATATCGCCGCCGGTCTATATCGAGCCGAAATACTACCGGTTGTGGCCGCAGGCAAACGGCGGCGAGCGCTCCTCTATGTCGCGCGCCGCCGTCCGCTCGGATCGCCACGGCCGGGTTATATGGAGATCGTGGTGCAGGCGGCGCGCGAATTGGCCTTGCCGGCGGACTATATCGGCTCGTTGCAGCGCTGGCTGCGCAAGCAGCCGCTCGGCACCGGGCAGCGCAGGCTACATCGCGACATCGGAGAGATCACGTGAGGGTGCATCGGCGCGTTATGATCCGCGGCCGTGTGCAAGGTGTGGGCTATCGTGCTTGGACCGAAGTCACCGCACTTGAGCGCGGTATAGAAGGTTGGGTTCGCAACCGCCACGACGGCTCGGTCGAGGCGTTGTTCAGCGGGGGTGGGGATGATGTCGCCGCGATGATCGCGGTATGCCAGTGCGGCCCGCCCGGTGCGCGCGTCGAGGCGATCGATCAGCGTGAGGCGACGCCGGACGAAATTGCGCTGCGCCGCGCCGGCGATATGTTCTCGGTATTGCGCAGCGCTTGAGCGTCGGCGATTGCGCCGAACAGTGGCGTAAACTCCACGCGCAGCGCTGTGTCGAAATCCGGCAAGGAAGCGGTGCAGCCAAGGTCGGCGAGTGAGGTGACGCCGTAGCGGCCCTCGGACACGCCGCACGGTACGATACCGGAAAAATGCGATAGGTTCGGTTCGACATTCACGGCAAAGCCGTGCAGCGTCACCCAGCGTTGCACGCGCACGCCAATAGCGGCGATCTTGTCCTCGAAACCTGGCCCCTTGTCCGGCCGGCGTACCCAGACGCCGACCCGGTCACGGCGCCCCTCGCCTCGTACATTGAAGGCGGCGAGCGTGCGGATGATCCATTCTTCGAGTGTAGCGACGAAGCGGCGCACGTCCGGTGCGCGGCGCTTTAGGTCGAGCATCACGTAGCCGACGCGCTGGCCCGGGCCGTGATAGGTGAATTGCCCGCCGCGGCCGACTTTGTGCACCGGGAAGCGCGCCTCGATCAACTCATCGGGCTGCGCTGATGTGCCTGCGGTATAGAGGGGAGCGTGCTCGAGGAGCCAGACCAGTTCCGGTGCGTCGCCGCGGGCGATCGCGCCTGCGCGCGCCGTCATTTCCGCAAGCGCCTCCTCATAAGACGTCAAGCCGTCGCTGATGCGCCAATCGATGGCGGGCAGGGGGGTCGACGGCAAGAGGCCGACGGTCAGCTCGCTGCGCGCATGGGTCGACTTTTCCATTCGTCTGTGCCGAGTGGTTGCGTTGGCACCAGATCATTATGTGGGCCGGGGCCCAGAATACCGCAATCACAGGGCGGGCGCGTGGGATCAGCTTTATCCGCGCTACGGCCCGCCACTTCCCCCCATCATTCGGGCGGCATCCGCCCCCAACGAAGGGCGGCGGTGCTCGGCCGCTCGGCCTTGTCCCTTTTGCACCTAGCTGTTACATCGGCCGTCAGCGCGCTGCGTCACGGCAGCCGCGCCCAGCCCACATGCGGTCGTGGCGGAATTGGTAGACGCACTAGCTTGAGGTGCTAGCGGGGCAACCCGTGGAGGTTCGAGTCCTCTCGACCGCACCACCAAAAATTAAGCGCCGCACCTTTTTCATGAGGTGCGGCGATAGAAGTTCGATAATCGTTCGCGAACGAGCAACGCCGCTTTGATCTTGGCTCAGCAGCTTAGCCGATGAGCGCCAGACCCTTCACACCAATACCCCCAGCGCTCCAGGCCAAAGGGGGACCAATGATACTCACCTTGCGGCCACCAGTAGGGGCGGTACCCATAATGGCGCGTGAGTGGCACGACGATGTACGGGCGCGAGTGCCGGTAGCGATGCGAATAGGCCAGAGTAATGTTGCCGAGCCCTGCTTGGATTGCGCTTAGCGGTGCGATGGGCGCGGCGCGACACGTTTCGTAGGCAACCGCGCAAATCAGCGTCGCGACTGTGAATGCACAGACTGTTCGCTGCATAATGTTTCCGTCTGGCTCAGCTTGCATAGCGACGTAAAAGTCTACAACCGGGATGTCGCATCGGCATGGTGACCGTTGGCGCCGGTTCGAGCGCGCCCGTGACCATGGCCGTGGGAGCGTCCCGCCTGCTGCTGTTTTCCAGCCTGGGCGACATGCTTTTTCCGCTTATCAGATGATCGCGCATATTTGTGCTTGCGTGATGGCGCGTGCGTTTTTACATCCGGCGGTGGTTGCGCCGGCCATTGCACTTCAGCGACATCCTCGCCTGCGACAGCGTCAGGTTCAAAGGCGGAGGCATCAGGGATTGGTAGCGCGCTGTCGTTTGGCGTAGCGGTGGCCTGTGGCATAGCAGTAGCTTGGGCTTGCGGCCAACGCGGTTGCGTGTTGCGATCAAAATTCTCGCTACTTTTCACCTCGCTCGGCAGTGCAGAAGCCAGCATCTGCGCTTTCGGCTTGTTTGCCATGGCAATCACGTAAGACGGAGCCGGCACCACGTGCACGATATGAAAGCCTTTGTCCTTAAGCTCCTTGAGTAGACCGGGCAGCGCGCTCACTGTCCTCGGATGAATGTCGTGCAGAAGCAGAATGCCTTTGCCGCGCGCCTCCAGCCGCTTCATCGCGGCGGCGATGACCCCTTTCGCGCCGATACGATGATGCCAATCGTCGGCGACCGTGTCGGAAGAGAAGACCGAAAGTCCGCGGGCGGCGAGCTCGCTTTCGAGGAGATTCGATCGCGCGAGGCCGGGGATGCGGAAGAATGGCGCCATATATCTTGTATCGCCGAGCGCGGCCGCTACGTCGGAAATACCCCAGTCGATCTCGTGGCGCATTTTGTCGACCGGCAATTCACCAAAGCGAGTTGGGTGGTCCTCGCTATGTGTGCCGATCGTGTGGCCTTCCTCATAGATGCGACGCACGGTGGCTGGGAAAGCGCGCGCCATTTCGCCGACCAGGAAATAGGTCACCTTCACACACTGCGCCGCAAGGATGTCGAGGATCTGGTTGGTATGAGGAAGGATCGGCCCGTCATCAAAGGTGAGGACCACTTCCTTGTCATTGAGCGGCAGCGAGTTGGGATATTGCATCTGGCCGACGCGCGGAAATTGGCCGGGATCGATCGCCAGCACGCGGCTCGTCCCAATTGCGTCCGGATGTCCGGGACAGATTTCAGCCGGTGCGGCCGCTTGCTCGGGCGATGGTGCAGCCGTCTGCGCTGATACTTTTGGCGCGAGTTGCGCGGCTCCGGATTGGGCCGGCGGTGATTGTGCTGGCTGCGATTGTGCCAAGCCCGATCGGGCGCACAGCATTGTTGCGCTCGCAAGCGCGAGCGCTGCGGTTATGGCAGCCCCGGCCTTCCTCATACTCGGTCCCAAACTTCGACCATCTGGCCAAGCGACCCGACGGCCGAACACAACGATCCCCGACTACTCCTAAGGATCACGAATCCAGGCCGAATTTTACGGTCAGGGCACATTAACGGGATGTGAACGCGTGCCATTCCTCCAGCGCTGGGGCTGTTAACAATTGAGGTGAATCCGGCCTTTTCGGCCGGTCCCAGCCGGCGGGACAGGCTTTGTGAGGGACAAAGACGCCGTTATCTATAAGGATGGAACCCGCGGTGCTGGGTCCTCAGCGGAGCAGGCCATGCTTTGGAACAGCCTACCCGGCCTCGATTTCGGCCTTGGCAGCGATGTCGACATGCTTCGCGACACGGTGCGCGACTTCGCCAAGGATAAGATCGCGCCGCGCGCCGAGGAGATCGATCGCACCAACACTTTCCCGCGCGAACTGTGGCCACAGCTCGGCGCGCTCGGGCTGCTCGGCATCACGGTCGAGGAAGAATCGGGCGGCGCCGGGCTCGGCTACCTCGCCCATTGCGTAGCGATGGAGGAAATTTCCCGCGCTTCGGCGTCGATCGGCCTGTCCTACGGCGCGCATTCAAACCTGTGTGTGAATCAGATCCGGCGCAATGCTAATGACGAACAGCGGCATCGCTATTTGCCGAAGCTGATTTCTGGCGAACATGTCGGCGCGCTGGCGATGTCGGAACCAGGCGCTGGTTCGGACGTGGTGTCGATGCGCACGCGGGCCGACCGCAAAGGCGATCGTTACATCCTCAACGGCTCGAAAATGTGGATCACCAACGGGCCGCTCGCCGACGCGATCGTGGTCTATGCCAAGACCGACCGCACCGCCGGCGCGCGCGGCATCACCGCTTTCATTGTCGAAAAGACATTCAAGGGATTCTCTGCCGGCAAGAAACTCGACAAGCTCGGGATGCGCGGCTCCGACACCAGTGAGATCGTGTTCACCGATTGCGAAGTGCCGGCCGAGAACGTACTCGGCGTCGTCGGCAACGGCGTCAATGTGCTGATGTCCGGCCTCGACTACGAACGCGCCGTGCTGGCTGCTGGACCGCTTGGCCTGATGCAGTCCTGTCTCGATCTCGTCGTGCCCTACGTTCACGAGCGCACGCAATTCGGCCAACCGATCGGGCGCTTCCAGCTCATGCAGGCGAAGCTCGCCGACATGTATGTCACGCTCAATGCGGCAAAGGCATATGTTTATACGGTGGCTCGCGCCTGCGACCGCGGCGAGACCACGCGTGAGGATGCCGCCGGCGCCATTCTTTACGCCGCCGAGCGCGCGACCTGGATGGCGCTCGAGACGATCCAATGCCTCGGTGGCAATGGCTACATCAACGATTATCCGGCGGGGCGGTTACTCCGCGATGCCAAGCTTTACGAAATCGGCGCCGGTACGAGCGAAATCCGGCGCATGCTGATTGGGCGGGAAATTTTCGAAAAGACGCGGTGAGGATGCGGTGAGGATAATGGCAGCACGAAGTATGCTGGCGGTCGCTGCCATATGGGCCGTGCTACCGTTGGCGTGCGCGCAGGCGGAACCGCGTAAGCCGACGCCGAAAGAGGTCTCGGCCATTCGTAACTGTGCCGCGAAATACCAGGACGATTTGGGCGCGGTCGAGCGAGAGTGCTTGTTCAAACTCGTCGGTGACCCGTGCACGGAGACGCCGGAAGGCACGTTCAATGTCGGCACCGCCGATTGCTACCGGCTCGAAGCGGCGATTTGGGACAGTCTTCTCAACGAAAATTTCAAAAATTTGCTCGGCACGCTGGACGATCAGCAGACGGCAAAACTTCGCGCCATGCAGCATGCCTGGATCGCTTATCGCGATACGACATGCAATTTTTACTCGGACAAGATTCAAGGCACGATGGCAATTCCGATGAGCGCGGCTTGCAATGCTCGTGAAACCGCGCGGCGAGCGGTTCTGCTGCAGTTTTTCAGTCGATTGTAGTGCGCCAATTAACGGCTGTGGTCGCCAAGCCGCCGGTCATATTCCAGCACGGCGTTGAGCAAGACCTGCGCGCCGGCGGCGCATTGTTCCTGGCTGGTCCACTCCGCTTCATTGTGCGAAAGGCCGCCGCGGCTCGGTACGAAGATCATTGTCGTCGGCGCCACGCGCGCGACATAGACCGCATCATGTCCGGCGCCCGAGATCATCGAGCGGGAAGAAAAGCCGGCGGTTTTCACCGCGGCACCGACGCAATCGATCAGTTCGGGTGAAAAGTGCACCGGCTGCGACGTCCAGATCTGGTTCTCGCGATAGGTAAGCTGGAGGGCAGGGAGGACATCCGCCAGCGCCTCGCGGAGCTGTCCTTCCAACCAGTCAAGGCCCATAGTTTCGGGATGGCGGAAATCGACAGTGAGGAACACTTCTCCGGGGATGACATTACGGCTGTTCGGCCTGTTTTCTAGTAATCCGACAGTGCCGACAGCATCGGGCAAGTCGCGGGCGATCGCGTCGACCCGCTCGATCACTCGCGAGGCTCCGACGAGAGCGTTTTTGCGCAAGACCATCGGCATTGCGCCGGCATGCGCGTCCTGGCCGGTAATTGTGATGTCATACCAGCGCACGCCCTGCGCGCCCTGGACGATGCCGATCGTGCAGCCCTCGTGTTCGAGGATCGGTCCCTGCTCGATGTGCAATTCGAAGTAGCCCGAAAACTTGTGGGCGCCGGCTTTTTCCTGGCCGCGATAACCGATGCGCTGTAATTCCTCGCCGAAAGTCTTGCCTTCGCGATCGGTGCGGCCATAGGCGTAATCGGCAGTAAAGACGCCGGCAAAGACTCCCGACGCCAGCATGGCAGGGCCAAAGCGCGACCCCTCTTCGTTGGTCCAGTTGATCAGCTCAATGGGCGCACTGGTCGTGTGGTCCGCGTCATGGAGTGTTCGCAGTGCTTCAAGCCCTGCAAGCACGCCGAGGGGGCCGTCGAATTTGCCGCCGGTCGGCTGGGTGTCGAGATGCGATCCGATCGCGATCGGCGGCAGGGTCGCATTCCTGCCGAGGCGGCGCGCGAACATGTTGCCAACTTCGTCGATCGCAACCGTGCAGCCGAGGGCTTCGCATTGCGCTTTGAGCCAGTCGCGTACTTGGCGATCGAGGTCAGTCAGCGTGAGGCGACATATGCCGCCTTTGGGGGTCGCGCCGATTTGCGCTGTGGCCATCAGCGACTCCCAAAGGCGCACCGCGTTGATTTGAAAAACCCCCACGTCCGGACCTCCTCAAACAATTCACCTTCTAGCAGCGGCTTTTCTGATAGCGGCCATTGACCGACTAGGCCACCGCATTACTAGAGCATTGGCCCAGTAAAGAGCGCCAATGAAGGAGTAACTCATTGAATCCACGACGAATCAGCTATGATCGCAAGCCGAAAGGGTGCTGGAGCAATCACGATGCTGCGCGTGCGGTTGAAAGCGGACGGGCGTCTGGTCGAGGTTCTTCCCGACGGCAGCGAAAGGGCGATCGCCAGCGATCCACGCGCCATTGCGACGGCCGCGCACAATGCGGCGCGTGCCGACGAGGCACGTTATGCGCGTAATGTGCGTTGGCGGACCGGGCTCACCCAAGCCGCCTTCGCGGCGCGGATCGGCGTTCCGGTCGAGACAGTACGTAACTGGGAACAGGGCAAGCGCTCGCCGCGCGGCCCGGCCCGCGCTCTCCTCAAAGTCATCGAAGAAGCCCCGGACGCAGCCTTCGCGGTGCTCAGCAAGGCGCGCTAGAGCGTTCGATATTCCGCTCCACAACAGGCTGGAATTGCCGGCGGCAATCGCCGATGCTGCGGGCCGCCCGAACGCTTAGCCGCAATTTTCGAGCAGCAATAATGGAGGCATTGCCAGCGATGGATATGATCGAAAGTCACGGGGCGCGCGTTCCGGTCCTCGGCTTCGGCACAATGACGCTGAAGGAGGATTTGTGCGTCCAATTGGTCGAGGCCGCACTGAAACTCGGCTACCGCCATCTCGACACTGCGCAGATGTACGGCAATGAGCGCGAAGTGGGTTCCGGCCTGCGCGGCTCGGGCGTCAAACGCGAAGAGATTTTTCTCACCACCAAGGTTTGGTTCACCCGGCTGGCCTCGGGCGATTTCGAGCGCTCGGTTGACGAAAGTCTCGAGCGCCTGGCGCTCCCCTGGGTCGACCTATTGATGATCCATTGGCCGAATGCGCAAGTGCCGCTTAAAGACTCGATCGCCTCGCTCTGCCAGGTGAAGAAAGCCGGCCTCGCCAAAGATATCGGTGTCGCCAATTTCAACGTCGCCATGATCGATGAGGCCGTAAAACTGGCGAGCGAACCAATCGCCGTTTTGCAGATCGAGACTCATCCCTACCTCGATCAGGCCAAAGTAATCGCGGCGGCGCGTCGTCACGGTATGGCGGTCGTCGGCTATTGTCCGCTGGCGCGCGGCAAGGTGCCCGCCGACCCGACGCTGCAATGGATCGGCAGCGCGCATGGAAAAACGCCGTCGCAGGTGGCGCTGCGCTTCCTCGAGCAGCAAGCCATCATTCCGATCCCGCGTACGTCGAAACGCGAGCGGCTTACGGAAAACCTCGGCAGCCTCGATTTCAAGCTGAGCGAGGTGGAAATGGCGGAGATCGGCAAGCTCAAGCGCCCGGATTCGCGGATCGTCAGTCCACCGCAGGCGCCCAAGTGGGATTGAAAGCGGGATTGATGAACACGCAGAAGGGCGCGTCGGCCAGCCCGAATGTTGCCGCCAATGGCGTCCGAATCCCGCTCCTGGGTCTGGGCACTTGGGAGTTGCGCGGGCGCGCTTGTGCTCGCCTCGTCGAACAGGCGCTGCGGCTCGGCTATCGTCACATCGACACGGCGGAAATGTACGACAATGAGCGGGAGGTCGGCGAAGGACTGCACGAGTCGGGCGTCAAGCGCGGCGATGTTTTCGTAACGACGAAAATCTGGCCGTCGCATTTCGCGCCGCGCGATCTCGAACGTGCCGCGCGTGACTGCCTTGCGCGGCTGCGCCTGCGCGAAGTGGACTTGTTGCTGCTGCATTGGCCCAATCCGCAAATTCCACTCAGCGGCACGCTCGGCGCGCTCTGCAAGGTCAAGCGCGACGGCCTGACACGCCATATCGGCGTTTCGAATTTCACAGTTAAACTCGTCGAAGAGGCCGTGCGACTGGCGAGCGAACCCCTGGTCTGCAACCAGGTCGAATGTCATCCGTTCCTGGACCAATCCAAGGTGATCGCCGCATGCCGCAGGCACGACATGGCGGTGGTCGCTTATAGTCCGATTGCGCGCGGCGCCGCCCGCAACGACAAGGTATTGGCGCGCATCGGCGCCGAGCGCGGTAAAACCGCGGCCCAGGTCTGTTTGCGATTTTTGGTGCAGCAGGACATCGTTGTAATTCCGCGCACCAGCAAAGAACAACGGTTGGCGGAAAATGCCGCTATTTTCGATTTTTCGCTGAGTGCAGCGGAAATGACCGAAATCGCCCACTTGGCGCATCGTGACGGTCGCATCATCGATTGGTCCTATTCCGGCCGCTCGCAATGGGATTGAGCGCCGAGTCGCGAAGCGTGACAACAAGGATGTCAGCGCCTCGACGATCGTAGTGGGATGGTGACTACAAAAAGGCCCTGTATGCTGCGTGTAATTTTGTCGATTCAGGTGGCGTTCGGGAACGATAGGGGAGCACGCCGCCCCGAAAGCGTGGTCATGTCGGTAGAAGCACCTGCCATTCTTGACGTACGCGCAAGCGGCTTTGGCGCTGGGTCACGCATTGTCACGTTGCTGCGTGGCATTGGCGTACGTCAAGTTCGCCTCGCCTGCGGCCTGGTGATGTTCTCCTACATCCTTTCGCATTTCTTCAATCACGCGCTTGGCAACATCTCCTATGCCGTCATGGAAGCGTGGCTGCATTGGCACATCTGGTGGTGGCGCATTCCGCTGGTCAATGGCACGCTTTATACCGCCGCGGTCATCCACAACGTCGCTTATTTGAACCACCAATTTGCTTCGGAAGTGGTCGAGCCGATCGAGTACGGCATTGGTATCCATGCCGGCGTGGTTATTGTCGGCGATATCGGCTTTCGCGGTCACACCGTGTTCACGGCGCTGGGCGATGCGGTCAACGTCGCCTCGCGGCTGCAAGACCTGACCAAGGAGCTTGATTGCAAGGTTGTAGTCTCGGAGGAGGTTTGCAAGACGGCGGGTCCGGCGGGGGATGCGCTCACACGCAGGGATGTTGCGATCCGCCGCCATGACGGCGCAATGGCAGTGCGAACTGCAGTCGATCCGACTGTTCTGGCGAGCCTTGTCGATCCAGTAGCCGAATCTGACGAGCCGCTCCCGACGGCGGTCGCGGCCGAGTGACGCTTTCAGCGCATTGCGGCGGCGATATTGCCGCCGTCCACGGTCGTGACATCCGCGGTGGTTTTCAGTTCGAGGGCCTGGTGCAGGAAAGCCTGCGCGACATCTTCGGCGGCGACCTCGCGGCCGAGAAGATTGCCGGTCATGTAAACTTTTTCATTCACGCCGCGCGCTTTGGCGCGGGAAGCGATCATCTCCGGCGTGAGCAGGCCGGAGCGGATGCGATCTGCATTTACCGCGTTGGCGCGAATGCCTTCGGCGCCGTAATCGAGCGCATACTGCCGCATTAAAGCGAGCGCTGCCGCTTTCGGTATGCCGTAAGGCCCGAAATTAGGCCCGGGGTTCACTGCCTGTTTCGAGATATTGAACAGAAGGCATCCACCGGTGCCCTGCGTGCGCATGATCCGCACCGCCGCTTGCGCGACACGCTGATGACCATAGAAGTTCAGCTCAAAGCTTTGCTGCAAGGTTTCCTCGTCGACCTCACCGATGCGGCCCTGCCAAGCGGCGCCTGCATTGGAAACGACGATATCGACGCCACCGAAATACTCCGCGACCTTATCGAATGCGGCGGTCACTGATCCGGCATCGGTGACATCGCAGCTAAGCGCCAGTGCGTGCCCGTCGATGCCTTTCGCTTGCTGACGGGCGGCGGCGCCATCGATATCAAGCAGAGCCACCTCGGCACCAGCGGCCGCGAAAGTCTTTGCGGTGGCGATGCCAATCGCGCCAGCAGCGCCCGTGATCGCGGCAACTTGACCGGTCAACGGCGGCTCATCGCGTGTATCGAGCTTGGCTTGTTCGAGCGGCCAATATTCGCAATCGAACAGGTCAGCTTCCGATATTGACTCGAACCGCCCAATAGCTTCGGCGTCGCGCAGGCATTCCAGCCAGGCCTCGGCGATGTCGGCGGCGATGACGGCGTCTTGTTTGCGGCGGCCGAGACCGAACAGGCCTAGCCCCGGCACCAGCACGACGCGGGGCAGGGGGTCGAGCGGCCGCTTGTTGCCCCCGACGCGCTTGTTGTGGCGCATGAAATAATCGCGATAACGTGCTGTGAACGCTTGGGTCTCGCGGCGTGTCGCCTGCGTGAATTCGCCTAAGCCCTCGCGTGACGGGACGCTGAGAAGGAGCGGCCAGTTTTTGGTGCGGATGGTATGGTCCGGGGTGATCACGCCGGCTTCGCTCAAGCGCCGCAGGTCCTTGCTGTTGAGAAAATCGAGCGCGGCCTCGCTCGTGCGGAATTCGAGGATAAGCCGCCGCCATGCCCCTTCACTTGTTCCGTCTTGTTCGCTGCACGCGCCGCGTACGATCGGGGCCACCTGTGCCAGCGGTACCGTTTTGGCGGGCGATGGGGCGACGGCGACGGATTTGCGGTTGCGCGCGATGAAATCTTCGGCGCGCGAGACAAATGCGATCATACGCTCATAGGCTTGCTGCGCCGTGTCGCCGAAGGTGACGAGTCCATGTTTGCTTAAGATCAGCCCGTCGCAATCGGGAGCGCCTTCGAATACTTCAATCGCCTTTTTCGCAAGCCCAAAGCCCGGCATGAGATATGGAACGAATCCCATGCGGCCATCGAAGACCTCGGTGCAGATCTGCTTGCCATGGGCCTGGTCGATAAGGCTGAGCACGGCAGTAGCATGCGTGTGGTCGACGAATTTGTGCGGCAAAAAGGCATGCAGCATCATTTCGACTGAAGGATTTGGCGCGCGCGGGTCGATCAGATTGGCGCGCTCGATGCCGACCAGTTCGTTGTCGTCGATCGCCTCGAACTTGCGCAGCTTGCGCATCGGCTCAAGTCGCACCGCCGGCAATTCGTCGGCAGTGATGATTGCCATGTCGGCACCGGAAGCCTTGACGCGGAGGACCGCGACCTCGTCGCCGAAATGATCGCGCATCGCGGTCTTGAACGAAGTATTACCGCCGCCGTGGAGAACGAGCCTGCGATCGCAGCCCAGTAGACGCGTCGTGTAAACGCGCAGCGCCAGATCTCGCTCGATACCGGTCCTCGCGCTCTCGGCCACTATGGCTTCGGCGTCGCGATCGACCCAGCCGCTCTTCATCGCGTTAGCCGCCGGCGAAACGGCGGGACCACCATCCAGTACGGCGCGGCCGTTCGCCTTTGGAAGTCTCACCCGTCTCGGTAACGACCGGCTCCGCCGGCGAAGACGCGCCTGGCGGCGAGTTGTCGGGGGCGGTGGTGGCGACGCCCGCTCCCGGTGCCGGCTCACGCACCGTCGACCGCCGCCGCCCTGGCTCGGGCTGTTCGGCCGGTGTCGCCGACGCCTCCGGCGGCGCTGCGCGCTCCATGGGCTGGGAGTCGAGATCGGCCACGGCATGTGTCAGTTCCGATTCGGCTCCCGCCTGCTCGGTCAGCGGCTCGCTCTGAGCAACGTCGCGCTCGGCGCGCTCGCTCCATTGATCGCCGCCGGAATAGCCGCTGTCACCATTGCGCTGCCGATTGCGCCGGCCGCCGCGCCGGCCGCGTCGTCGTCGGCGGTCGTCTCGGCGCGGCTCTTGGCGTTCGCTGTGTGCTTCAGGCGCGAAGCCGACGGTGTCGTCCGCCGGACTTTCCTCTCCTGTCGCGTTTTGATCCTCAGCGTTGAGCTCATCGCTCGATTCGACGATTGGAATGTGCTCGACGTGGTGGTGCTGTGGCTGGCTCTGCATATGCTCGCCACCGCCGCGCCCTCGCCGGCGGCGCCGACGACGCCGTCGCGATCCGCCCTCGCCATGTTCCACGGGTAGCGGTTCGCCAAGCTCCGTTCCTACGTCGCTTTGAAAATCGGCTTCGTCCGCCCCACTCCCGGCGGCATCGGCTTGTTCGAGGTCATCTTCGTCTTCAAGCGGCGCCACCGGGGCTTGCGCCCGCTCGGCGATCGCTTTGGCAGCTTCGGGGGTGTGCACCTGCTCACCGCGATCAATCACGAAAGTCTGCGGCGCGCGCACAGTTTCATCTGCGGTGACGGTAATCGTAATGGTAAACCGTTCTTCGAGGCCGCGTAGATGCGCCCGTTTTTGATTAAGCAGATAAAGAGCCACATCAGGCCGCGTGCGCGCAATCAGGTTATGCGTTGCACTCTTGATGAGGTGGTCTTCGAGCGCTCGCAGCACCTGCAAGGCGAGCGAGGAGACGGAGCGGACATGGCCGCTGCCGCCGCAATACGGGCACTTTTCGGTCGAGCTTTCCAGCACACTCGTACGGATGCGTTGCCGCGACATTTCAAGTAGGCCGAAATGCGAGATGCGGCCAACCTGAATGCGCGCGCGATCGTGTTTAAGGCACTCCTTCAGTCGCCGCTCCACCGCGCGATTGTTGCGCTTCTCATCCATGTCGATGAAGTCGATGACGATCAACCCGGCAAGATCTCGCAGGCGCAGCTGTCGCGCGATTTCGTCGGCTGCCTCCAAATTTGTCTTCAGCGCAGTGTCCTCGATATGGTGCTCGCGCGTGGCCCGGCCGGAATTGACGTCGATCGCAACCAGCGCCTCGGCCTGGTTGAGCACGATGTAACCACCCGAGCGCAGTTGCATGACGGGCGAGAACATCGCGTCGAGCTGGTTCTCGACGCCGTATCGCGACAGCAGCGGCTGGGTATCGGCATAAAGTTTCACATTCTTGGCATGACTCGGCATGAGCATGCGCATGAATTCCTTGGCCTCGTGATATCCCTCGCCGCCGGCGACCAGGACCTCGTCAATGTCCTTGGTGTAAAGGTCGCGCAGCGAGCGCTTCACCAGCGATCCTTCTTCGTAGACAAGCTTCGGCGCGGTCGATCTAAGTGTCAGATCGCGCACCGTTTCCCACATGCGCAGCAGATATTCGAAGTCGCGCTTTATCTCGATCTTGGTGCGGCTTGCTCCGGCAGTGCGCAGAATGACGCCCATGCCTTCCGGCACTTCGAGTTCGCCGGCCGCTTCCTTTAATCGCGCGCGATCGTCGGGGTTGGTGATTTTGCGGCTGATGCCTCCGCCGCGAGCGGTGTTCGGCATCAGCACCGAATAACGACCGGCGAGAGACAAGTAAGTCGTCAGTGCTGCACCTTTCGTGCCTCGCTCTTCTTTGACAACTTGCACCAGCATCACCTGCCGGCGCTTGATGACTTCTTGAATCTTATACTGCCGCCGATAGCGCGGGGCGCGATCCGGAACTTCTTCCAGCGCGTCGGCACCGCCGACCGATTCAACGACCTCCTCTTCCTCAACACCATTGTCGGTCGAGCGCGCTTGGGTTGGTACCTCGCTTTCACCGCCTTCGCCGATTGCTGGACTTAGTGCGGTGACTTGATCCGGTTCTAGTGGGCCAGACCCGGCTTCGATTTCAGTCTCGGCGCTCACCTCACGCACAATGGCAGGCTCGGCTTCATCGGTCGAAGCGCCGCCTGCGTCCTCTTCTGAAGATTCCGAGGCGGATATCTCCGTTGGCGGCGCCAGTGACTGTTCGGCGAGCGGCCCGCTCAAGGGCTCTACCTCGGATTCTTCGCCGGTCGAAGAAAGCTGGTCCGGGGCTGCCGATGGCTGTTCGGCCTCGAGCGTATCGAGCGGCGCTTCGGCCGCGTCGCCGCGCGTGACTTCGTCCTTACGTGCGACGGCAGCGCGCCGGCGCTCCCGTGGACCGCGGTCAACTTCCTCAGCGGCAGCGCGTTGGGCGCGCTCTTCTTCGGCGATCAAAGCCTGCCGGTCGGCGATCGGGATTTGGTAATAGTCGGGATGGATTTCACTGAAGGCAAGAAAACCATGCCGGTTGCCGCCGTAGTCGACAAAGGCTGCCTGTAGCGACGGCTCTACGCGCGTCACTTTCGCCAGATAGATATTGCCTCTTAATTGTTTGCGATGCGCGGATTCAAAGTCGAATTCTTCGACGCGATTGCCGCGCAGGACAACCACCCGGGTCTCCTCCGGATGGGTCGCGTCGATAAGCATTTTGTTGGCCATTGGCAAATCTCATAGGGACCGGCTTGGCCGCTTGCGTCGCGCCGTGCCGGCGCGAGACGTGTCGGCGCCAGACGGGGGCACCGGTCCAATTTTCGGTGGTTGGGGCGGTCTGGAGACCGCGAGCGCTGCAAGCAAAAGAGATCCGGCTGACGGCGAGCGACGGATGAGTACTGCCGAGCCTGGTTAGTTGGACCTTGACTTGCGCCTCGAACATAAACTCCAAACCACGATGGGACGGCAGCGCTGCACGCGGCCGTGATTTCGCTAGACGCTAACGATGCGGCGCGACCCGGTTTCAGCGGTTTTCTCCACTGGCAACGCGACGACGCGCGCAGTTCCGGCCGTCCTCATCCCCATCGGCCTGGCAGAGCTTTGCGCCGCTACAAGTACCGTGCTCGGCGAAGACAAATTGCTACGAACGTCTTCGCCACCAACACGGGGCACCGCAGCGGTCGAAAGCCGCGTTGCCCTGGCTCCCCGCCTTTCGTTCCTGGGAAACCGATCAGGCACACGCACCGGAGGCCGTCACGCGGACACCACCGGAACTTTCACCGTCAACACACTCCTTCTTAAGGCCGCCAGCGCCGAATTGGCAAGTCGCCTGTGGGATTTACCCGCGGGCAAGCTGCATTTTGCCTTATTGGCAAGGCTTTTGGCCGATCGATTAGGTAGCGGTTAACTATGCCCGCCTAATGGGGTAGGAGGGGCTAAATGAGGTCGGAGCGGATGGTCGTCCAAGCCGCGCGGTTGGCCTTTCTCGGGGTCTTGTTCGCCGCAGTGGGATTTGCGGCTAGGGCTCAGGCGGGACCGATTGCGGGCCCGGCTGCCGACTCATTTCCGCTGGCTACTGATGTCAGACTCGGAGGTGACGAGGCGCAGACGCGGTTCGTGATGGATCTTAGCCGCAAGATCGATTTGCACGTTTTTACACTTGCTGATCCCTACCGCGTCATCGTCGATATCCCGCAGATCAGCTTTCGACTGCCGCCCAAGACAGGCGAATCGGGTCGCGGCTTGATCAAGGCCTTTCGTTTTGGCCTGGTCATGCCGGGCGGCTCGCGGATTGTAATCGATCTCGCAAAACCGGCACGCGTCGACAAAGCCTTCGTTGTCGATCCTGCTGACGGCGCGTCGGCCCGACTGGTGGTCGAACTGGCGGCAACCGACCGCGAAAACTTTCTGCGCAAAATTGCCTTCGATCAAAGATTTGCACGCACGCGAACGGCCCCATTGCGCGAGCAGCAGACCTCTGCCGGCGACGCTCGCCCTTTGATCGTGCTCGATCCGGGACACGGCGGCATCGACACGGGCACTAAAGGGCCGAACGGCCAGATCGAGGAAAAAGACATCGTGCTCGATTTTGCCATGCGGCTGCGCGAGAAAGTCGAGAGCCTGAGCAAATATCGCGTGTTGTTGACACGTTCCGATGACACCTTCGTTCCCTTGGCCGAGCGGGTCCGGTTCGCGCGCGAAGCGGGCGCCGCGCTGTTCATCTCGATCCACGCGGACTCGCTGCCGCGCAGGGAAGGCGATGCTCAAGGAGCTACCGTGTACACGCTTTCCGAAACGGCCACTGATCCCGCGGCGGCGCGATTGGCTGAGCAGGAAAACCGCGCCGATGTGATCGCCGGCGTCGACCTCAAGGATCAGCCCGAGGACGTCGCCGGTATTCTGATCGATCTCGCGCAACGGGAGACCAAGACTTTTTCTGTCCAATTCGCCCAAAAATTGATTGGCACGATCAAGCAGACAACCCGATTGCACAAAGAGCCGCTCAAATCGGCGGGGTTCCGGGTTTTGCGCGCGCCGGATGTACCTTCGGTGCTTGTCGAGCTCGGCTACGTCTCGAACAAGGAAGATTTGCAATCCCTGTCGTCGGACGGCTGGCGCGATCGCACCGCCAAGTCCATGGCTGCTGCGATCGATGGCTATTTTGCCACCTATTCCGCCGGCGCCCGTGCGGGTTCGAATTGACCGCTGCCAATAGGTCTGCGGATGTGGCGCAACGGCCTCAGTTTGAACAAAAAAACCGAGCAACCACAGGGACAAGACGGAACAAGCTGGCGGACGGGGACCGATGCTGGCACAGTCGGTCGGAGGGCGGCCGGTCCCCCGGAACTGCTAATGAATTTGGCTCAACCGAGGGCCGCTGAAATGGGCTGGGTGCCGCGGTGAAACTTCTTCTGCGTTTTCTCGGCTTCCTCTTTGCGGCCGGGACCATTTTCTTTGTCGTCGGCATCGCCGCGACGGCCGGTCTGCTGTGGCATTTCTCGAAGGATCTGCCCGACTATTCGCAGCTTCAGGACTACGAACCTCCGGTCATGACGCGTGTCCATGCGGCGGATGGTTCGCTGTTGGCGGAATATGCGAGGGAGAGACGCCTTTATCTCCCCATCCAGGCCGTTCCGAAGCTCGTGATCAATGCGTTCATCGCTGCGGAGGACAAGAATTTCTATCAACATCCCGGCGTCGATATTTACGGCATCGGACGCGCCGGCATGCTGTACGTCCAGAACTACGGCAGCGGCCGGCGACCGCAGGGCGCCTCGACCATTACCCAGCAGGTTGCCAAGAATTTTCTCCTGACCAACGAAGTCTCGTTCCAGCGCAAGATCAAGGAGGCCCTCTTGGCGCTGCGGATCGAACGAACCTATTCAAAGCAGAAAATCCTCGAACTGTATCTGAACGAAATCTATCTCGGTTTCGGCGCTTATGGCGTCGCCGCCGCATCGCTGTTGTACTTCGACAAATCAGTGCACGAATTGACGATCGCGGAAGCCGCTTATCTGGCGGCTCTGCCGAAGGGGCCGAACAACTATAATCCGTTCCGTCGGCATGATGATGCAGTTGCGCGGCGCAATTACGTCCTCGACCGTATGGCCGAGGATGGCTACATCACCATCGCCCAGGCCGACAAATCGAAAAAAGATCCGTTGACCGTGACGGTGCGGCCTACCGGCGCCCACATCTTTGCCGCCGAATATTTCGCCGAAGAGGTGCGACGCTATCTCTACGAAAAATACGGCGAGAAAAAACTTTACGATGGCGGCCTGTCGGTACGAACGACGCTTAATCCCAAGGTGCAGGTCATGGCGCGCAAAGCCATGATCAATGGGCTGGTCAATTTCGACGAGGGTCAAGGCTATCGCGGCCCTATCGCCAATATCCAGACCGGCGGGGATTGGGGCGTCAAACTGGCTGAAGTGAAATCGCTCTACGACGTCGATCCATGGCGAATGGCCGTTGTCCTTCAGGTCGACGATCAGTCGGCCCGCATCGGACTACAGCCGCCGCGCGATCCAGCGGGCGCGGTGGTCAAGGATCGTGAAGTCGCAATCGTAACGCTCGACGGAGTCAAATGGGCAAAACCGGCGAGTGGCGCGTCGAAGCCAATTCAAAAAGTCACTCAGGTGCTTTCGGTCGGCGACGTGATCTACGTGTCGCCGACGGACCAGCAAGGCCAGTACCGACTGCGCCAGATTCCGGAAATTTCCGGCGCCATGGTCGTCATGGACCCGCATACCGGCCGAGTCCTGGCGATGGTCGGCGGCTTCTCGTTCGATCAGAGCCAGTTCAATCGTGCAACGCAGGCCTTGCGGCAACCCGGCTCTTCGTTCAAGCCGATTGTCTATGCGGCGGCGCTGGACAATGGCTACACGCCCTCGACGATCGTGATGGACGCGCCGATCGAAATCGACATGGGTGCCGGCGGCGGTGTCTGGAAGCCTGAAAACTACGGCGGAAAGTTTTTCGGCCCGTCCACGTTGCGTTTCGGCCTTGAACAGTCGCGCAACGTGATGACTGTCAGGCTCGCGCAAGATCTCGGGATGCCGCTCATCGCGGAATACGCCAAGCGTTTTGGCGTCTACGATGAGTTGCCGCCGTACCTGTCTTACGCGCTCGGCGCCGGCGAGACGACCGTACTGCGGATGGTGACCGCCTATTCAATGTTCGACAATGGCGGACGCCGCGTCATTCCCACGCTGATCGACCGCATCCAGGACCGCTACGGCCATACGATCTTTAAGCATGATCAGCGCGAATGCATCGGCTGCGACGCAGCGAAATGGGACAATCAGGTCGAGCCGACGCTGGTCGATCGTCGGGAGCAGGTGATCGACGCGATGACCGCCTACCAGATCACCTCGCTGATGGAAGGCGTCGTACAGCGCGGCACCGCGACGGTCGTGCGCGAAGTCGGAAAACCGATCGCGGGCAAGACCGGCACGACAAACGATGAGAAAGACGTCTGGTTTATCGGCTTCTCGCCTGACATTGTCTGCGGCGTCTATATGGGCTTCGATAAGCCGCGCCACATCGGACGGCTGGCGACCGGCGGTCACCTCGCGGCCCCGATTGTCAAGGATTTTCTCAAAGTAGCGCTCGTCGACAAGCCGCCGATACCGTTCAACGTGCCGCCGGGCATCAAGCTGATCCGTGTCGATGCCAAGACCGGCATGCGCGCCGGCCCCGGCGATATCAAGGTGATCCTGGAAGCGTTCAAGCCAGGCACCGCGCCGCCCGACAGCTATTCCGTCATCGGCGCCGAAACCGCCAATGGCGTGCCGACAACAGGCGCGCCGGACGGCGGCAATGTCGTGCGCACGGGCACCGGAGGGCTGTACTGACGCCGGTATGAGGGAGTATCGGGCCAGGTTTTTCGTTCCGGACGAGACCGTTGACACCTGATACCTGACGCCTGATATCTGCCTCCTGATATGCGCCCCGAAATCGAGACCATCGTCGCGGAGATCAAGCAGTCGCTCGTGCTGCTGAGGAGGCATCTTTGACGTCGACAAGGCGCGCGCCCGGCTTGCCGAGCTCAATCGACAGGCGGAAGACCCCAATTTGTGGAACGATCCGCAACGGGCCAGCCGCTTGATGCAGGAGCGCACCGCGCTCGACGAACAACTTGGCGCGTTGGGCCGGATCGAGCAGGAGCTCGACGATCAGATCACGTTGATCGAGCTCGGCGAGAGCGAGAACGACTCCAAAACGATCGCCGAAGCAGAATCCGCGCTGCACAAGCTCAAGCGCGAAGTATCGCGCCGTGAGCTGGAAGCGCTGTTATCGGGCGAAGCGGACGGCAATGATTCCTATCTTGAAGTGCATGCCGGCGCCGGCGGCACCGAAAGCCAGGACTGGGCCAACATGCTGTTGCGAATGTATGTGCGCTGGGCCGAACAGCACGGATTCAAGGTCGCTTATATCGAAGAGACGCAGGGCGAAGAAGCCGGGATCAAATCGGTGACCATCGAAATCAAGGGTCGCAATGCCTATGGGTGGCTGAAAACCGAGAACGGCGTGCATCGCCTCGTACGCATCTCGCCGTTCGACTCGAACGCTCGCCGCCACACATCATTCGCTAGCGTCACGGTTTATCCGGTGGTCGACGATCGGATCAATATCGATATCAAGGAATCCGACGTGCGGGTCGATACCATGCGCGCAGGCGGCGCCGGCGGACAGCATGTGAACAAGACTGAATCGGCAGTGCGGCTGACGCACATGCCGACCAATATCGTCGTGGTCTGCCAGAACGATCGTTCCCAACATCGTAATCGCGCCCAAGCCTGGCAGATGCTGCGTGCCAAGTTATACGAGCGCGAACTGGAAAAGCGGGAAGAGAAAGCCGCCGCCGAACAGGCAGCCAAAACCGATATAGGCTGGGGCCATCAGATCCGTTCTTACGTTTTACAGCCATATCAAATGGTGAAGGATCTGCGCACCGGCGTTTCAACCTCGAACGCCGCGGCGGTGCTCGATGGCGATATCGATCAGTTCACGCAAGCCGCGCTGGCGCAAAAAGCGTTCGGCAACGCTCCGAAACAGGTCGAAGATGTCGAATAGTATATGACAAGATAATTCCGACGCGCGGGCGGCCCACAGCCTAAACTTATCCGCCGAACAGGCGCTCGCCGGCATCGAGGAATTTCTGCGGGTCGACTGCTTCGCCCTTAACGCGGACTTCGTAATGCAGATGCGGGCCGGTCGAGCGGCCGGTTGAACCGAGCTTGCCAACAATTGCGCCGCTGCGCACGATGTCGCCGACATCGACATCGATCTCCGACAGATGGCCGTAGCGCGTCAAAAGTCCGTTCCCATGATCGATCTCGACCATCTTGCCGTAGCCGCCGCTCCAGCCGGCAACGGTGACCGTGCCGCTGGCGGTGGCGCGGATCGGAACGCCAACATCGCCGCGAAAATCGATGCCGGTATGCATGGCCGCTTCGTGCACGATCGGATCGGTGCGGATGCCGAAAGGCGAACTCTCGTCGACATCACCGGTGACGGGTCTGCGGACCGGCACTTTCGATAGCGTATTGCTCAAAGCGCTGGCGTCCGCTCGCGCCAGGTTGACGCGAACAAGCGCGCGTCCAAACGCCTGATCTTCTGATGCCAATTTCACCGGAACGAATGGGCCGCCGCTCGCCGGCGCTGTGGCATCTACTTTGACTCCGAACTGAGCGAGTGTGCTGCGAATTTGACGTGCTTTATTCTCGTAACGAACCTGCATTTGACTGAGCACGACGCCTTGTCGGTGCTCGACGTGTTCAAGCGATGCTTCAAGTCGCCCGAGAATGACGCCAAAGCTCGATTGCTTGCCGCGGTCGCCGCGAGCCGAACCGCCGGTCGGCTCGGCAGCTTTTGGCTTTATCGAGCCGGTGGTTGTCGGGTCAGCGCCTCCAGCTAAAGCGTTTGCGCGGCTTTCGAGCATGCTC
>Ga0209465_10000094_pt1 | contig 40383 bp, 62 predicted proteins | sample PanSoiPlot1MoBio_FD_188321 | JGI IMG/M metagenome (GOLD analysis project Ga0209465, IMG submission 188321) | Tropical forest soil microbial communities from Panama analyzed to predict greenhouse gas emissions - Panama Soil Plot 1 MoBio (SPAdes)... | ecosystem: Environmental > Terrestrial > Soil...
CGTAGTCGGGTCCGAGCTGCCGCTGGAGTTGTTGGCGAAGCTGCATCTCCTGATCGTTGAATTGCTGCGTCAGGAACGGATCGAAGTCGGCTTTCCCGGCTTGGATGTCTTGGAGCTCCCGCTGCCAGCCCGCGATGATCTGCGGATTCGGGGCGATCATCTGCCCGTATTGTCCGAGCGTCCCCGCCGCCTGCCCGCCAAACTGTGGGGTCAACTGCTGCTGCCCCCCGATATTGGTGAACACGTTGGGCAGTGCCCCCGTCGCCCCGGCGGCAATGATGTCTTGGTAGGGCTGGTTCAGCTGCGATTCGATCGAGGGGTTATACTGGAGGCTATAGTCCGCTGCCGGGGCCGCGACGGGTGGCGGGGGCGGCGGCTGCGGCGTCTTCGGTGCCTTGCCCTTCTTGCCTCCGCCTCCTGCCTTCCGCTTCGCCATCAGTACCCCGTGGTTGTTGGTGTGTTGGTGGTGCTCATCGGCAACGATGGCGTCGTCGTCGGGGTCAGGGTGCTCTGCGGCAGCGACACGTTCGAGGTCGTCGGAGTCGTCGGGAACAGCGAGCCACCCGTGGCGGCAGCCTGCGTGCCGTGGAGGTAGCCCATGATCTGCGCGAGGGTGGACTGCGCCGAAGGCCCGACATTCGCCATCGGCCCCGCATCCGTCTGCGAGGTGTTGCCCATCGAGATGTCATAGGTCGGTGCCTGCGAGCCCGCCAAGTACATCTGCCGCTCGAGATCAGGGACGGCGGGCTGCGCTTTCTTCTGGCGGCGGAGCGCGTTCCGTTGCTGGCGGAGCGCCGCCTTGTCCGGACCCTTCTTCATCACCGCCAGCTGCTTGTTCATGGCATTCAGCTGCTGGTTCCGCCCGACTGCCTGCTGATAGTTCGAGAGCGCCTGCGCGTAGCTGGTCATCGGCGTCCCAGTGTCCGGCGTCCCGGCGGTGGTCCCGGCCGCGCCGCCTGCTCCGGTTGCCCCGCCCATGCCCGCGCCCGTCTGTCGGAGCGTCATCCCCGGCAGCATGCCGAGGAGGTAGGGCGTCATCTGGTTGTAGAGCGCCTGGCCTTGGAGCAGTTCCTGCCCGCCGCCAATCAGCTGATCTTGGGCGAGCTGGCGCAGGCGTAGCTCGTAGCCGGTCGCGGGCGGGAGCTTCGGGCGCTTGTACTTCTCGGAGGCGAGGATGTCCCCCACGCTCCCCATGATGCCGCCCAAGATGTTCAGGGCACCGCCGGTCGCTCCCATTCCTGCCATCGGGCTACTCCTCCGGTTGCTGCTGCAGGGGTGGGAAGCCGGGCGGTGGCGGCGGTGACTGCCACTGCGGCGGGGGCTGGTAGGTATTCGGCGGTGCAATCTGACGCACGGCTTGCAGCAGATTGTTCAGCACCTGCGCCCGCTGCCGTGCGGCCATCTCCTCGCCTTGGAGCAAGCGGTTGAGAAAATTGTACCCGTCCCCCGAGAGCAGCACGTCCACCAAGAGGTTCGGCTGCTCCTGCGCCACCGCCTCGAGATACCCGAGGAGGAGGTTCCGCACCTGCGTCTTCTGCTCAGGCGTCATGCCTTCCCTCTATGCCTAGTAGGTGCCGCTCGAGGTGGGACGTTTCTCCTTGGCGTGGAAGCCGGCGAGGGTCTGGGCGAGGCGGGCCCGCTGGCCCAGCTTGCCGCCCTTCCCTGCGGCCTTCGCGAGCTTCTTCTGGGGGATCTTCTGCCCCTGCGGCACGCCGAGCTGCTTATGGAGCGCTCCCGGATGCTTGATCGCGGATTTTATCCATCGTTCGGCCATCGCCGTCTCTCCTTCCGTCGGTTGCACGTCAAGTGTGCGAGGCGGAGGTTCTTGGCATCATCACCGCCACCTTGGCAGCGGGGAATGACGTGATCGACGCTCAGGCGCTCTCCTGCGAGGGGCGCGTTGCATATCCAGCATGCCGTGCCATCGCGTTCCATGAGCAAGGCGACGACCATGGTCCGATAGTGGAGGATTGACTGGCCGCGATGCCGACCCGTGCGCTGACGGTATGCCCGTTGCGCGGCTCGTATCCGGTCCCGGTGGAGGGCGTAGTAGGCAGCCTGATAGGCAGGATTCGGGCGGCCATCTTCGAGCCGTGGTGGCTCATCGATCCCGAGAGAGCCATAGGCAACTCGCGGTCGTGCGTCCGGTCCTCGTCTCCAGTTCGCCATGTCAGTATCCTCCGGTAAGGTCCGGCTTCTTGACCGGCATCTGGAGCGCCCCGATGCCGCCGAGGCCGCCCGGGCTAGTCTTCACCGGCTTCGGCCGCGGTGCCGGGGCCGCCATCTTGGGTGGCTTCGGCATCCCCGGTTGCTTCGGTGGCTTCGGCTCCTTCACTTTGCTTGCGAAGTCCGCGAGCTTCGATGCCGAGAGCCCGGTCTTCGTCGCGAGCCCGGCGCGCTTGCGGCCTAACTCCGCTCCAAAGAAGCGCCGTTGTCTGGGGGTGACGCTGGGCATGGCTTGGCTCCTCCTTTCCATCGGTGGCGAGCACGTCATGGAGGACGGCGATCGCCCCGTCGAGTTGCTGGCAGGCTTGCTCCGTCATGCGGACCGCCGCTTGATACTCGACCAAGTGCCGTTGCTGCGCGCCGCGCTGCTCCTGCAGGTTCCGCAGCCGCTCCTCGAGCTGTTCGCGCTCGATCATGCTGCGGCTCCTTCGAGGGCACTGACGCGTGCGGCGAGATCCTTCACCGCGTTGACGAGTGCGACGAGGATCGGGTGCATGTCGAACGTGAGCACGCCGGGCGTCGGCTCCTCGTCGGCGGGGTCAAGTTTCATGCTGGTTTCACTGACGCATTCGGGGAAGACGTCGCGCACTTTCTCGGCATCGAACCCGTAGCAGAGCGGGCCATCGGGCTGCGCTTTCAGCCGGTACGTGATCGGTTCGAGTTGCGCGATCTCCGCGAGGCCGGCGGCGTACGGGGCGATGTCCTGCTTGAGTCGCGGGTCAGAGGGGTTCGCCCACGTCGTGCCGCTCGCCTTCTGGCCCGTGGGACCGGTGATGAAGAGGCTCCCCGCACTGTCAAAGTAGGCGAAGCTCCCGGTCACCGTCGTGGAGCCGATCGGAGTCATGTAGGCCACCCAGCGCGTCCCCCGCGCGCTCGCCGTCCAGTTTTCCGTGGCTTCCGCGCGCCAGATCGCTTGCTCGCTAAAGGTCGCACCCGATCCCACGCCGCTGCCGGTGAACGTCGCGAGCACATCGCCACTCAGGGTTGGTGACGGGGAGGCCAACGTGCCGCGCGCTTGACGCCCCGCGACCTTGCCACCGGCACTCGTCCCGATCCCCGTGATGGAGACGACGGGGGACCCGCCATCGATGCCGGGCACAGAGAGGTTGCCTGCGTTATCGATCGCGAGGAGCGTCGGCCACGTACTGCCGCCCGCCGCCTTCCGGAAGATGCCGAAGGTGTCGCCGGTCGCGTTGAACGACATGGCCCAGCTGGGTTTCGTCGCGTCGTCTTGCGCATCAGCATCGGTACGGTTGTAGGACCACTCCGCGACGTTGGTGCTCCACAGCCGATGGCGCGCCTTTGCCGTCGTCGCGCCGCCGATCAGGTAGCTCGCCGTCGTGCCACCCGGCACCGCCGCGCTCTTGGTCGCATCGGTCGGCGTCAGCGTCGCGCCCGACACCGACCACGGCAGCGCGCTCCAGACGGCATCCGTGCCGTTCGATTGCAGCGCCGTATTGGCCGCTCCGAGTGCCACGCGCGTGAGCGCCGGCGTCCCGTTGGCCACCAAGATGTCCCCACGCGCGAGCGGGGTTGTCGTGCCCACGGCCGCACCCGCGAGCTTCGCGATCGTCGGATTCGGATAGGTGCCCGTCAGATCGCCGCCTGCGGGCCCGCTGGGGGGCGCGCTCCCCACGGGAACGACGGCCCAGACGACGCCATCCCACTGATAGGTCGCGCCGTTCGGGGCTGCGTACTGCTGCCCATTCGTCGGACTGTTGGGGAAATCGAGCGCGGCCATCACACCCCCCGTGCGGAGGCAGCGACCCATTGCTGGGAGGTGCCGTCATCGTAGTAGACATAAAGCTGGCCGTCGGGATCGCTCCGCCACCAGAGTTGGCCCACTTGCGGATTCGTCGGTGCCGTCGGACCGATCACCAGCGTCATCGATTGGGTCAGCATCGGGGCCAGCGCGGGATGCGCGAAGAGGGGGCGGGCCATCGTCACCTCATCCCAGATTCACGGGGACCCATTGCTTGGAGTTCCCGTCATCGTAGTAGATGTAAAGCTTGCCGCTGTCGCTCCGCCACCAGAGCTGCCCGACGGTCGGGGTCGTCGGCGCGGTCGTGCCGATCGAGGCGAGCCCGACTCTGTTCCAGGTCGTCCCGTCCGAGCCGTAGAGCGCTTTCTCTCCGGTGTTCCAGTACGTATCCCCCGCCGCGCCGGCCGCAGGGGCGCTCGCGTAGGGGGCGGCATTGGTGATGCCATAGTCGCGCGCCATTTAGCCCACCACCACCACCCGGTAGCCCGCCCCGAGATTCGGGTTGTAGCGGATCGTCACGGTGTTCACGGTGGCGGCGTCCCAGTCGACCATGACCGCGGTGTACGGCGTCGCGCCGTTGTAGACCGACACCTGCACGTCGCGCGTGTTCAGGTTGTGGGTGACGGTCTCCGGCGACGCGGTCCCCGTTAAGGCAGCGGCGAATTTCTTCGCCATCCCGGTGACGGCGGTGTTCACGTAGGCTTGCGTCGCGATGACCGTGGTGTCGACCGCCGTCGTGCCCGCGCTGACGACGATCCCGGTGCCGGCGCCCACGGCAAAGACGTTGCCGGTGAGCGTCAAGCCGTTGCCCGCGCTGTACGAGCCAGGACCGCCGAACTGCGTCCAAGTGAGCGCCGTTGTCCCGATCGTGATCGGGAGGTTGGTCGTCATCACCCACGCGGTGTCGCTCTGGGTCGTGCCCTCGGAGACGAAGACTGCCGCATTCAGGATGTCGTTCGCGGCGGCAGCGTCCGTCGAGCGCGTCCATGCACCGGAGGCGGCGACATAGATCCCATTCTCGGCCGGGGCGGTCTGGTTCTTCAGCAGCACGCGGTCGCCCGCCGCGACGGTCACGCCATCGACCGCAATCAGCCCCCCCGTCGCGATGACGACGTTTGCCGTCGAGGCGACGCGGACGGCATCCTTCCAAGCGAGGCCGTTGATGGCGGCATCGACGTAGCCCTTCGTCGAGGCGTCCGTGGCAGCGGTCGGCGTCCCGAGGTTGGTTAGCTTGAAGCCGCCCCAGGAGACGTCTGCGGTCGGGGGCGCGAGGGCGGAGTGGTTGATGGCGGAGTGGTCCGCGTTGAGATGGGTCGGCGTGCCGTGCGTGTGGTCCGAGTGCGGCACCGTCACCGCCGAGCCGGTGGCGGAGGCCGCGCCGAATGCCGTCTGGGCGGTGACGGCCCCAAACGTCGGCATGCCATGCTTGTGATCCTCGCGGGCGAAGTTGGTCAGGGTCCCGACGACCGGGGCGTCCCCGATCGCCTGCGTCGTCACGGTCGTCGCCGGGGTGGCACCCGCGCCTGCCTTCGCCGCTTGCCACGTCGTGCCGTCGTACCAGTACAGCGTGTTGGCGGTCGTGTCGAAATACATGAGCCCCTTCACCGGGGACGCCGGTGCGGAGCCCAAGTTTTGCATCACTGCGTTGCGGAGCTCGTTTTTGACGAGGTCAACGAAACCGTAGATGGTCGGCATCACATCCCCCCTAGCTCAGGTACGCCTCACCACCGACCGCTGCCGAGAATGTCAACGTGACCGTCGTCGCATTCGGGTAGTTCACGTCCCCCGGGATGATCTCGCGGCCCGTCGAGTCTACCGCCGTCACGTTGGGCCGGAAGGACAAGCTGTGCGTGATCGTCCACGTCGGTGCCGCGGATGCCTGCACGTAGCGGTATCCCAGCGACGCTGGCGACCCCGCCGGAGGATCAGCCCAGACCGTGTCATAGTCCGTGCCCGATGCCTTCTCGAGCACCTGACCCACCGTGCCCCCTGCGGGGACGCCTGGGCCAGTCGGCCCCTGCGCGCCGCCCGTGGCGGGCTCCCGCCAGACCATCTGATGCGAAAAGAGCGGGCGCGGCATCAGGATTTCCGCGACTGGTCGGTGCCCGTCGGGGCGTAGTAGACGACGAGCCCGATCAACGGCACGTCCCCGACGACACTGCCATCCGTCGTGATGTCTCCGGAGAGCGAATAGCCGTCACCGCACTGGAGTGGTTGCAGACGGCGGCGGTTCGGCCCCTGCGGATAGCGGAGTGTCTGGCGATAGACGCCATCGACGTTGATCGTCATCGCCACGGGATGATTCGTGTTCTCCGTCGCCTGCGCGATCATCTCGAGCGCACGGAAGGATTTCCGGACGGCGCGGTTCGGGGGCTGCGCGTCCCCGTAATCGAGCTCCGGGAGCGAGATGCGCGTCGCCACCCCGCGCGGAGTATCGGCATTCGCCACGAAATCCCGGTCGGTACGTCGCCCATATGTCTGCGGCTCGACGAACCACGCATTGCCGTATTCCCCGATCACCACGGCTTGCCGCCCGGTGAAATCCCGATGCTTCAAGCAGAACGCGTTCGGCACCCACATGCGCGCCGTCGTCATCCGCATCGGGCCCCCCTGCGGGACGAGGGAGAAATCCCACCGGATGACGAGATCATTGTCGGCAGGCGTCTGCGCGGAGGCACTGGCGCTCCGGAGCCCGAACCACGCCGTCTTGGTCGCGGTGTCGTACACCGAGACGAGGGTGTTCAGGGTGCCAATGTTGACGTTCTGCTGCGTCCACGTGTGGAGTCCCAGCGCCCGGGTGATGTCGGAATCCCGTGTGCCGCCGAGACTCGCGACTGCGGAGAGCAAGTGAAAGTGGCCCTCTGCGTCACAGAAAATCACGTCGTCATCCACGGCGAGGACGGCATACGGACTCGGCGCGCATCCCAGCGCCGTGGAGCGCGTGCGATAGCTCCACTGGAGGCGATCCGTGGGCGTGTCATCCACGTAGAAGATCCCGTAGGGGTATTTCCAGAGGTAGAGGACACCTTGATACTGCGCGGCACCGTAGAGCCGCCGCCCGATGTTCGAGGCGACGCGGATGCTCATGTAGGGGACGGCAGGTGCCGCCGTCGTCTGGAAATCCTCGTGATCGGCGGGGGTCGACCAGTAGATCCGGTGCGGATCATTCAGGTTCCCGAAGATGACGAGCGAGTCCTGATGCACGATCCCGTTGAGGGGTTGCTTGCTGGCGTCCTGCGTGGTCCCCCAGTCCGCAGCGGGCTTCGCGATGGGGGCCGCTGTCTGCCCGTCGCCGGGAAGAACTTGGACCGGATCGACGCCGTTCAGATAGAACAGCTTCCGCAGCCGTGACGCATCCTCCTTGCCGCCGACGACAAAGCGCCCGGGACGCACCATCGCCAGCGGATAGTTTGCCCAGATAGCATCTAGGTTGCCGTGGGCCCCCAGTGCCCCGCGCGTCGGATCTTCCTTCAGGATGTAGCCGCCTGCGGGCGAGAATTGCTCGATGTTCGCGACGGTGATGAGGACGGGGCCCGCACGGCGGGTGACGCTCGCCACGGTCTGGTTCGTCGCGAACGGCGTCACCGTGGAGATCTGCGTGCTGGACGGAAAATCCTTGACCACCTGCGACTCACCGCCGACGATGATGATGTCCCCGGGACGGAACGCGTTCACCGTGTTCACTTGGGTCGTGATGATGTTCGACCCTGCCACGACCGTCGTGCTGCCCGAGATCGCAGAGGTGTCGTCAGGAACCCACTCGATCTGCGCCGCGATGTGCGCGGATGCCCACCAGACATTCGAGGTGAGGGCCGCGAGCCGATGTGCGCCTGAGTTGACCGTGGCGCGATTCGTCCATCGGAATGTGCTCGTATAATCCGGCGTGACGGTGGACGAACTGGACGCAGCGAGCGCGATGCCGATGAGGGGGTAGGACTGCGACATCCCGCTGATGCTGGAGGTGGTCGATCCCGTCGATGAGGCGCTCTCGTTCTCGCGAACGGTGAGCGGCACCTTCACATCGCTGGTGCTGGTGGAGATGATGTTGACGTTGGCGGTGCCTGGCGAGAACGTGATCGTCACCGTGTCCCCGGATTGGATCTGCTGCGTGATCACGGCACCCCAGATCTGCCCGTGCAGCCCGGATGCCTGCGTCACCTCCGTCAGAAGCGTGTACGTGTTGCCTCGCGAGTCCGTGATGCTTGTCGCCCCGCCGGTCAGCGCCGAGATGCGAACGGCGTGCAAGCATCCCACGGCGACGATGGAGGCGAACGGCGCGGAGACCCATGGGGAGGTGACGGTGCCAGCGATCCCGGTCAGCAGGCGTGTCCCGAAATACTGGGACGTGGGGAGCGCGTCCACGAACACCATCGCGATGATCGACGGAGCGCCAGCTGTCGTCGGAGTCCATGCCACTTGGAGCGGAAGGGAATCGATCCCCTGCGGGTCGTAGTACGTCGCGGCGGGCTCCTTGTTGATCAGATCGTTCTCCACCACCACGTTCTCACCGATCAGGATCTCGCCAGCTTTCGCCCGCCAGCGGTTCGGGTGCGACACCATCCCCGCCGTGCCGAACGGGACCAGATAGGCCGTGCCCTGCTGCGGCATCTACCAGCTCCAGACCGGGAGTCCGCCCGTCGTCCAGAGCGGTGGGCCCCAGGCCTGCGTCACGCGGGACGGCTGGACAACGCCCCACCGGGACGACATCCGCCGCAGCCCGCGGCGGTACTCGTCCATCATCGCCTTCCACTGCGCTTGGAACTGCTGCCAGACCGGTGTGGCTGACGAGTCGTCCTTGTCCGCCAAGATGAGATACGCGAGCCCATAGGACAGAATCCGGCGGTGCTGGATCGGCACCATCGGGATCGCGCCCTCCGCGAGTACATCGGGCCGACGGATGTACTCGAACTCGATCTGGACGGGATAGGGCGTGTCGGGCGTGTAGAGATAGTGCGAGAACCGGAGCTTCGTTTCGGTCACGCGAGCCGCGACGACGGGCAGCCCGCTCTGTGTGCGTCCGGCCGCCATCGGATAGGTCTGCGGGTAGTAGCGCTCGAGATCGGGCGGATCGATGACGTCGATCGTGTAGGGGAAGCCACTCGCCGGGAACGCCATGATGAAGAGCGGCGAGGTGCCGCGGATGAAGTCGGTCGGGAGCTCGTAGGTGTCAGGATACGCCATCCAACTCGTGACGGACTTGGTGCGCCCCGTCCACGGCTCCGAGAGCGTGATGTAGGTCACGTTGTTCGGGACATCGTTCTGACTGACGGTGACGAGATGGCGTGCGGGGGTGGTGTCTTCTTGGATGCGATAGCCAGCGAGCGACGTGCCGTCGGGGAGGATCTGCGCCGTCACGGAACGGCTGCCCATCGTGAACGTCGCCGTCAACTTGTGATCGCCGTTGATCGGCTGGCTTAACTGGATCGCGCCCCGCGGCCACGCCCGCGCCCAGAGCCAGTCATACGGGACGACGGTCGACGGCCCGAATTGGCCGCCCGAGAGCAGCGCTCGCTCAACGATCGTCAGCCACTCGTATGCCCGGCCGTCATATTGTGAATTCCCGTCGTCGGGCTCGCCGGCGAGGAAGAGGCCATCCTTCTTGAGATCAACCGCAGTGGTGAAGTAGCCCACGGGCACCTCACCTCAGAGCCAGATCAGGCGTACCGCCGAGATCGCCGCCGTCGTCTGGAGAATGAGCGGGGTGATGGCGAGCGCCAAAACCGTGGCGCAGTTGGGATTGAGCGCAACGCCCGTGTCGCCGGCGGCGCCCTTCAAGACGATCGGGGTCACGTTGGTGGGCGGCGGGATGATGACGAGCATCGTCGCGCCCGTCGGCATGGCGAGCGTCGTTGTCCCCGACGCGAGGGTCACGATGTCGATGTCCCCGACCGCTTGATCCATCGTCCACGCCGCACTGATCGGGACCGGCAGCGTGGAGACATCCATGGCCGTCAGCCCGTCAATGTGGGCTTGGAAGAGTGCTCGAGCGGTGACCGCTCCCATGGGCGGCTCAGCTCGCGGCGGGTATCCGCTGCCGCTCCCGGGCTGGGGCTGGAGGTTGCGGAGTCTCGATCGGTTTCGCGCCGACCGTCGCAAACGTGCCCCGAATGTGCCCGATCAGGTGCTGTTCCTTCTCGGAGCTGTTCATCTGATCACCGCAGAATTCGCACGTCCAGACGATCGCCGGCCCACCCGTGGAGACCACGATCGGCGTCGCCGCCATGACGTTGCGGTACTCCTCCGGGACTTGCTCCGGTGGAATCGGCATCCCCCCCTGATCGAACCACTGGCCATTTTGCCACGTGTAGAGTGCCATGCCGGTCGGCCCGAGATGCGCGAAGCTCCGCGTGGGATTGATCCGCACGCACGTCATCTGCGTGGTGGCGCGGTCGGGCTCAAGGATGTGGACCGGTTCAAGCCGCGCCATCAGTAGCCCTCAACCTCGCAGACAAGCTGCTGCGTTGGCGGGATCGCGGTTGCTGCCGCGAGTTCTGCGTCTCCGCCGCCCGCCGCCGCATTCGCCATCGCGACGAGTTTGGGGCTGGTGGCGTCCCCGTTCCACGTCCACCCCGGATTACTCGCACCAGCGACCGGGGTCACACCGACGACGACGATCCGCTGGACCCGGCGGGGACATCCCAGCTGGAGCTTGTCGAGTGCCACGCCGCCGGTCGCATACGTGTTGTTGGTCCCGGCATTCGCCCCGGTCGGAAACGAGATGGCGATGATCCGTCTGGTCCGCCCCGGCGCCGACAGGATCTTGTCGGTCGTGGCGTAGGTGATCTCTGCGAGGGTGATCGCAGCCATCGCGCCCTCCTAGGTGGTGCTCACCACGTCCACGGTGCGGCTGCCGGATGGGTAGCACTTGGCGTAGAGCTGCGCCGTGCCGCTCGCGGGAGCGCCGGTCACACTGAACCGCAGCACTTGGCCCTTATCGAGATGGATCTTCGTGGTCCGACGCAGGCATGCGCCCGCCGCAATCGCTGCCGTCGGCCCGGTCACGGTCGCCGCCACGGTGTAGCTGCCACCGATCGCCGGGGCCGTCGCCGCCGTGAAGACATAGGCCGTCGCGGCCGTCGCGGTGCCGATCAGCGCGCCCACCTCGACGACGTCCACGCCCTCCGAGGCGACGAAAAATGCCTTGTCACCCGTGGTGGTGACGTTGCCGGCCACGGCGTTCGCGGCGTCGGTCGCTTGCCCGTTCGCGGGAAAGGCCCAGGTGTATGTCCCTGCATCCATTGCCATCGGAGTGTCTCCTTACGGGTTCGCGAAGTTGTTGCCGGTGATCCGCAGCACGCGCGCCTCGCGCGGGTTCGCGGTGGGATGGTAGAGGCCAAACCCGAGCTGCCCGTACCATGCGCAGCCCAAGTTCCGCCCGTAATCGTCCGCGATCTTGAGCCGCAACTCCGGGGTCTGCGCCTCCGCGAACGCCACCGCCTCGTCTCCGAAGATGAACGCCTGACCGATGTTCGTCCCCGCAGAGGTGGTCACCTGGAGCACGGTATCGTGGTTGGTCTCGATGATCCGGATGTTCTCCACCATCCCGATCTCACCGCGCTGGAGCTTCTCCGGATTGCCCAGCACGTACCATTCCTTGAAGAGCGTATCGTTCCGGACCGACCGCGTGGTGGCCCAGTTGGCGATCCCGATGTAGGCGTCGCCCTCCCCGAAGTACGGCATCTTGAGCGTGCCATACGCGTAGTCCCGGGCGATCTGGAGATGGTTGATCCCGATGGCCGATGTTGCGGCGACCGACGGCGTGCCGGTCGTGTCGATCGTGAAGCCCGATGCCGAGCTGGGCGTCATGGTGATCAGGCCCTTCTTGAACCCATCGCCGGCGGAGACATCCAACGTGAGCTTCATGATCTCGCGGAGCCGCTTCTTGACGAACGCGGGGAGATCGTACTTCGCGAAGTCGTCCCAGATGTTGGTCCACGTGACGGCTTCGCCAAATTCGAGGATCAAGAACGAGGTGCCGGAGATCCCGACGGCGGTTTCTGGAATCCGGATGTTCTCCTGGAGGATGCCCTTCGTCGGAGATTCCGGCGGGCCGGTCATCGTGAAGAGGTTGACGGTGTCGCCCTTCTTCTTCCCAAAGCCGTCGACCGGCTCGACCCACTGGATCACTTCGGCTTTCTCAAAGGCGGCCTCGTACATTTGTTCAGAAAGGAAGTTATTCCTGAACGGGCCCGTCGGCGTATCTTGGCTCCAGGTTTGCATATCCGCGCTCTCCTATTCTCCTCGATGCCGCCGCCACGTCCGCATGCGGTGGCAATTCGCACAGACCAAGTCGCACTTGGCGATCTCCGCCAAGGTCTTTTCGAGCGAGCGCCGGACGAGCTCGCTGCCGCCAAACTGAAAGAGCTTCTCCGTACCAGGCCGGTGATCGAAATCCATTGCGCAGGGCGGGAAGTGACCACCACAATCCACGCACGGTGCCGCTTTGAGGCGGGCGATCAGTTCGTCACACCGCTGACGGCGCAATAATTTGCCGCGTGCAAGGATCTTCGGTTTGTTCTTCTCGTACGAGCGACGAACAACTGCGCGCTGTCGTGCCGGATTGGCGCGGCGTGTGGCTAGGCCTCGTTTAGCCGTGCACGTACGACAGTAGAATTGCAATCCATCAGGCATCCGGCGGTGTTTGCCGAATGCGGCATGGGGTTTCACGACCCGACAATCCGGACATCGCTTGTGGTGCTCCGGAAGAACAGGAGGTGCTTCAAGTGTGAGCAGATCACCCATCAGGCGGCATTCTCTCGACCGAGTAGGATGGCCTGCCGATGGCGGATCAGATCCGAGATGGTCTTCGGTTGCTGCGGCGCCGGTGCGGCGCCACCCGCGGCGCGACGCGCGGAGCGGAGCAACGCCGGCGGGGCGGTCTGTGCAGGGGCGGCCTCTGCGGGTGCGGTGGTCTGGCCCCGGATGTGCGCGATCTCCTGCTCCGCCATCTGGCCCAGCTGATCGATTGCGACCGACAGCGGGAGGTTGACGAGGTTCTGGTACTGCTCGTTGTAGATCGTCTGCACGATCCGGCGGTTGTCGCCTAGGTTCCGGCGCTCGAGCATCTCCTCCATCACGTCGTCATGGACGGATTGCGCCTGTTGGCGCTGATCGCGCCGACGGAGTTCCTGATCGACGGCGCCGAGTGCCCCTTGGACCAGCGCCGCGTTCTCGCCCTGCGCCGTCCGGATCCGCCGCTCGATCGAGCTATTGAGCGCGTCCTGCCAGGCCTCCTTATTCGAGAAGAGGAGATCGGAGTCGGGGATCTCGATGCCGGGCGGCGGCTCGAATTGCGGCGGGGCCGCAGGGGGCTGCCAGCCCGGCGTCCCCAGCGAGTCCAAGATCTGGCGCCGTTGCTGATCGACGGCCACGCCGTACGCATTCGCCAGATCGTTGAACGACTGGCGGACAGCACCCGCAGCCTCTGGGTCCAACTCGATCACCCGATTGCCGAGCTGCACCTGTTCCTTCGCCGGTGCCGCTGGCTGCGGTTGGATCATGCCGCTCCCTCCTGCTGCTCTCGCACGTGGCGTTGCTCCGCCTTCTCGCCGGCGACGACACGGTTCCGCAGCCGCTGGACGATCCGCCGATAGGCGCCGATCTCATGCGACAGCGTGAGCGCGGTCTCCGACGTCAAGCGCCGGTTCGCGAGCTCGCGGTCCATCTCCTTGAGCGCGTCCTCGACCAGCGCATTGCAGAACGTCTCCATGGCGACGAGCAACGACCGTGCGGCGTGCCCGTCTCCGACGAGCTTCGCGACGAGCGGATCCAGCTCAATCGCCATCAGCCGACCTCGACCAGCTGCTGGGCGTGCTTGTCCACGGAGACGTCCACTTGGATGGCACCGCCGAGCTGGAGCAGATCGATCTCGCGAGCGAGCCGGACCATCTGCTTGCACGCGCCCTCGAGGAGTTCAGTGAGCGGGCGGAAGCGCTCCGGAATGTCGGGACGCAAGACGAGTTGCCCGGCGAGTCGGGCCCAGCGTATCGCCTGATCCTCAAGGCGCTCCGTGTCGCCAGTCATCGTGCCCTGGATGTCCCAGGTCGGATTGCCGCGGAGCCGCCGTGCCGCCGACACGATCGTGTGGTGGAGTCCGATCGTCGTATCGCGGGCCAGCTGCATCCAACCGTGATCGGCGGGGAGCTTGCCCACGTTGTACGCCAGCCAGACCAGCCACTGACGAGCTTTCGGCAGAGACGCGCCACGCACACGGATCCGGTCACTCACCACCCCCGCCACCTCCATCCTTCGCCTTGCCCAAGGGATACGCCTTCGGAACGCCGCGCCACCGGTCCTTGACGGCTTCGGCCATCGTTCCCGGCCCCGACCACTTCTGATCGCGATCGCGATTCGGAGCGTTCGCGTCTTCGGGCCGCGTGCTCTCGAAGCCTTTGGTCCAGTCGGCAGCCATCAGCGCACCGCCTTTTTCTGTTTCTCCTCGATCAGCGAGGAGATGGTCTTCCGTCCTTCGGGCCGCACCGACACGCCATGCACCTCGAGCGAGAGATCGGCGTGGCCGTCGCGGAGCCGGAGCTCGTCCACGGCGCCGTCCAGTGTGACGCGGACGGTTTTCCCCGGCTCCAACGCGCTCCGGAGGCGTTCGGGTTTGGGATCGGCCAAGCAGATCTGCGCTGAGCTGCCGGAGTCGGATGCCCCGCCGATCACCATCATACGCCGCCCCCGCCACCACCCTGCGCGAAGTCGCCGCCCGTCCACGGATTGCCCGCGCCGAAACTGCGGCCCATGTAACTCCCGGCACCCATGGCACCGGCGCCGCCCATGCCATATTGGCCCACGCCGCTGCGCTGCTGATAGCCGCCGCCCATCCCGCCGCCCCCGCCCTGCATGCCGAGGCCACCGCCGTAGCGCGCTTGGAGGACCTGCTGCATCTCCGGCGAGTAGCCGCCGAACATGCCGCCGCCACCGGGCCCAAAGGTTCCGCCGGGGCCGTAATAGCCCCCGACTGCGGTCCCGAGGCCGCCGCCACCCGCGCCGCCATAGCCCATGCCGCCCCACGTATTCTGGTACATCGGCGGCGCGCCCATCGGCTGCCAGCCACCACCGCCGCCACCGGGTTGCCCGAGGCCTGGGAGTTGCCCGGCGGCTTGCGCTTGCGGGTAGCCCCGGAGCTGGTCTTGGAGCCCGGCATTATCGCCGCTCCAGCCAGCCATGCCGCCACCCGGAATCTGCGGCGTGGTACCGGGCGTGACGGACTCGTTCCACGGCGCGGGTCCCGCGGGAGGCTGCGGCGTGAAGGCACCCGGCGTCTGGTTCGGTGGCGTGCGGACGGGACGCTGGTTCTGCCCCGTCGCGAGGAAATCTTGGACCCGGGTCGCCTGCGGTGAGGTAGGCCCAAGCTGGTTCACCCGTTGCTGCAGCCACGGACGCGCGGCAAGGAACTGCTGTCCCTGCCCACCCTGCGCCGCCTGCTGGAACGCCCCGCGCTGGCGCGGTCCCAAGCCGAGCCCCAAGCCGAGCGGCGGCGCCGTCGGCGGCCGTGGTGTCGGAGCCGCTCCTGCGCCGGGTCTCTTCGCCTGCCCCGGCGGTGCCGATGGGACGCGACCGGGCCGCCCGCCGGTTGCCTGCCCCAAGGTGGGTTGGGCGCGCGGCGGGGCCGGACGGGCGGCTGGTCTTGGCGGGGGCTGACCCTTTCTTGGCATCGGTCGCTTACCCCTCTATGCCCTCACGCGATGTCAGACCGGCGTCTGCCATTCGCAGTCGAAATCCGCATCGGATTTCTTGACGAGGATCTGGCCCGTCACTCCACCCGCTGGCACGCCGGGCCCCGTTGGTCCGGCGGGTCCGGCTGGGCCAGTCGCACCGTCCGCGCCGTCCGCGCCTGGCGGTCCCGGTGGCCCTGGCACCCCTGGCGGCGGTGGGTACTCCACCTCGATCGGGGAATCATGTGGCCACGACGGCACGCGGGGCGTTACCTCTCCAGCCATGGTCTCACCTCACGGCATTTGCTGGCCGCGCTGGCCTGTTGGATTCGGAGGAGGCCCGGCGGCGGCGGCCGCAGGATTCGCGGCGGGATTCTGCGGTGCCCCAGGTCCGCCACCGGGCGGCATTCCAGCCTGCGCCTGCAGCATGGCCGGATCAGGCATCGGCTCGTCGGGATCGCGTTCGACATCGCTGGGATCGATCCCAAGCGATTGCAAGATGATGGCGTACTCCTTGAGCGGCGAGAAGCGCGTCGTGATCACTTGGAGCAACGCGGGATTTGATGCAGCCTGTTGTCGGAGCATCATCAGCTTCTGGAGATCCTTCACGCGTTGCAGCTGGTACTTGTAGCCCTGCACCTTGAAACTGGGCGCCGACGCGAAACACGCAAAGCGCTCCTGCGGCGAGAGCATCGCCAAGCTCTGCGCATTCTCCGGCCCAACGATGCCGCCCATCCGCGCAATCATCGAGTCGTCGGCAAACTGCCAGATCGTCAGCCAGCAGAGCTCGAGCAACGGCTCAATCGCGGTGTCCTCGAACCTGAGCGCAATGTTCGAGAACAGATCGTTGCCGGCATCCTCGACCTGCATGATCTCCGTCGCGGATTGCTTCCGCTGCGGCAGCCGGCCGAGCTGCAAATCGTTGATGCGAAAGGCCTCTTGGCGCATCCGGCTGATCCGGTCCAAGACGTTCAGCATGTCCTGGTTGAGCGTCCCGGTATCGACCCGCTTGACCACATCGGCGTCCCCGCGGCCTTCCGCGATCTCGAGATCGATCCCCGGGCGCAGCCCGCCCTGAATTACACTGGGGTCCTCCAGCATGTAGGAGCGGATCTCCTTCACGCCCAGTGCCGCGTTGAACCCGGCATCGATCATCAGGTTCGTCAGCTCCGACTCGGCTTCGACCAGCGGCCGAGCGATGTCGATGAACGCATGGTGCTGCTCCGCCGTCGGCGTCGGCAGCAACGGCACGGAGATGAACGGCCGCTTGCCTGCCCAGAGGATGTCTCGGATCCGCACCGGTCTCCGGACGACCGACGTCCCCCCAGCCGTCAGGAACATGATGCCCCGGCAAATCATCTGGCCGGTCTGCGGGTGGATCAGATCCCCCCAGTATTCGCGCAGCAGAGCCCGGTGCTGGGGCTGGCGGAGCGCAGGGGCTATCCCCTCCCTGCGGCGCTGCTGCTCAAGCTTCTCGCCGCCCGGAGACGCGTGACGCATCTTCTCGATCTCAGTCTGCGAAAAGCCCAGCTCCGGCAGATCGGAGATCGCGATCTCCACCTCGTGGATGTCGTAGTGATGCGCCGCAGACGGATCCGGGTAGTGGTCCTCGAATGGCACGATGTCGATCCGCAGCCGCATCGTCGCCTTCGTCTCGAGCTTGAGCGACCCGCCCGGGCCAATCGAGAAGATCTGCTGGTCATCGGGCGCCATGGTCACTTTCCAGGTCACCACCGATTCGATCAGCCCGATCTTCAGCGAATCGTAGACGAGCCGCCCGATGCCGTAGGTGGTCGGGATCTTCCCGCCCTCGACCGCCAGCCGCTCGATCTCTTGGCCCAGGATCTTGCACGCCTGATCGGCATCCAGGCCCGGCAGCGGGGGCTCCACGCCCTCGTACTTGGCCGAGAACCAATGCGAAAACCCGACCAGCTGCTGTGTCAGCTGCGCGCAGACCTGCTCCATCGACGTCTCGAGCGACGGGATCACGATGGCCGACTGGCCCGCCCGCTTCTTCACCAGAAACTCGAACTTGCCGTGGAACGCGTCCCAGTTCCGGCGGTTCAGCTTCCGGCGCGTCTCCCGTGTCGACTTCGATTGCTCGTAGGCGATCTGCATCGCTTGGAGCAGGATCGCATCGTCCACCTGCGGCAGCGGGTCGGGATCCTCGATCGGCGGTGCCTCTGCGCCGAGATCAGGTGGCGGCGGGGGCGGGCCACCCATCGGCATCCCGGGCGGCGGCATGCCCGGCTGCGGCGGCTGCGGCAGCGGCGGCGGATTCGGGATCCCGGCCAGCGGGGCCCCCGGATCGAGCGGAATGCCCGGCCCGCCGTTCACAGGAGATCCCGCTGCTCGCGCTGGAAGCCGTACGCCGGCGGCGGAATGGGCGCCCGCTTCGGCTGCCCGATCCGGGTCGCCTGCGTCAACGATGCCGCCTCACGCAAGAACAGGATGTAGCCCATCGCGTCCGAGATGTGGGTGCGCTGATAGTACGGGTCGTCCCGCTTGTGGCTCTTGTTGATGTGCCCGCCGTCACGGCTCCAGAGCACCTGCTCCAAGTCGGCAATGAGCTCGACGCACCCCGGCGCCACCTCGAGGCGCACGGGGGCCCCCGCCGCCCCCAAGAGGAAGTTCACCAAGTTGACCCGGTTCCGGTCGGGCGGATTCTGCGGCGGCACGGCAAGTCGCACCCGCGGCCCGCCTGCCATCGCCGCCAACAGCACCTCGTAATCCGTTTTTCCCGTCTGCGCGTGGCGATGTTCGGCCATGGCGTCACCGCACAAGACGATCTCGTGCCGATGAGTCGAGAAACGTTCGCGGATGGTGTCGCCCAGCTCGCCCAGCGTCCCGGGCCGGAGCACGATCTCATCCAGCGCCCGCCAGATTTTGCCGTGCTGCTGCATGATGATCGCGCAGAGCGGATCGACGTTCACATCCACGCCCACATAGAGCGGACGCATCGGGTCGATCGACGGCGGCCCCAAGGTCTTGTTGACGTGCAGTCGGCGCTCGAACCCGCTGTAACAGCGTGCCCCGATCAATCCCGGCAGGAGCTCGCCCAAGATGCGGATCCGGTAGTCAAGCGACCCCGGTGCGTAGAGCCGCCGTGCGAGGCCGAGCTGCTCCTCCGTGATGTACGGATTGTCCGCCATCGAGACGTTGATGATCCGCGTGTCGTCGCCCAGCCGCTTGTGCAGCCACGGCTCGATCTTCTCGGACCAGAGCCACTGACAGACGCCCCCCGACTGCCCCGGCGGCGGCAGCAAGGTCGCCGCCATCCGCACCAAGACGCGGCTCCCCGCCCCGAACCGAATCGCGCACTCGTTGTAGATCGGCCACGTCGGCGGCTCGTCGTAGTCCACCTCGTCGATCGCCGCCCCAGCGAATTTATCGCGTCCTTGCTCGCAGCTCTTGAGCACGCACCGCCAGCCCTCGTGCCCGATCACCTCCCAGTCCGGCGACGTCCGCACCTGCGCGATCTCGGTCTCCGGAATGAACGGCACGATGCCCGGGGCGCCCTCGTAGAGCTGCGGGACGATGTTCTGGCGGCTCATCGCGTTCGACGGCGAGACGATCCAGATCAGTTTCGCCGCGCCGCTCCGCAGCCGCCGCGCCACCCGCGCACAGAGCGCAATCGTCTTCCCCGATCGGTTGGCGCCGAGCAACAGCACTTCGCGCGTATCGTCGTCCTCGACGAACTGCTGCTGCTTCGGATGCGCCTTCGGGAAGCTGCGAAAGTGGCGGAGCGCATCGGTGGCGACCCGCCGCTCCCATTCGTCGACCACCTCGGCGGCATAGGCGAGCGCGTCCTCCACTAGGTCAGGTACCTTCGCGGCGGCATCAGCCAGCTGATCCGCTGCGGGATCAGGCCGACCAGCGACAAGAGCCACAAGATCACCGCGATCACGATGACCACCCGGATCACCTGCTTGATCGCGGGATCGATCGGCAGCAGCGTCTCGACGAGGTAGAGGATCAGCCCGATCACGATCAAGATGACGATCAACTGGATCAAGGGCACGGTGCACCTCCTTCACCCTTGCCGTTCGACTCGACGGGAATCGCCGGCGGGGCACAGACGGGACAGACGCCTTGCTCCTCCTTCAAGCGTCGCGCCATCGCCAAGACCACGCCCACCAGCTGCTTCTCCGTCATCGCCCCCGGCGCTTGTCGGGTGGGCTTCGGCCCCTCGAGCAAGACCGCCAGCCGCACTTGGCCTTCACTCGCCCGCAAGACGCCCGTCGCCGCCTGACTGACGCGCTGGGCGACGCTGGCGCACTCCCGCAATAGGAACAGCGCTTCCTTGCCGTCGAAGTCGCCCACGTCGACGCGCTGGCGCACCAGCCCCGTCAGCTTCCGCACGATCGGCTCGAGCGCCGTCCACGCCCCGACCATCCCCTCGCCGGCATCCAAGGTCTTCCGCGCGAGATCGACCACGCGCTCGCCGGAGAGCCGCGTCAGCCCGTGGGTCGCCGTCAAGTCGGTCGCGACATGCTGCGGGACGAGACCGGCAGCGGCGCCGCGTTTGCGCGTCCGCCCCGCCATCGCGCCCGCTCAGTACGTGTCGCTGGGCGTCGCCTCGCCGCCCCCACCACCCGGCTTGCCCGGCGTGGCCCCCTTCGCGGTCTCCTTCGACCACCCCGGGCCGGGACTCGGCCGACTCTCGTTCGTCTTCTCGGTCCCCGGCGCCGCGCCTGGCACCTGCCCGGCTGGGGCGATCACTTCGTAGCCATCGGTGAACGGCATGGAGAGCAGCCTCCTCAGTATTGGATCACTTGCGTCTTCGGGGGCGCATCGGGATCGACGGGCTCTTCCTTCGTCGGCGGCGGGACCTCCTCGTCCTCCTCCGGGGGCGGCTCGTGCTCCGGATGCTCCGCGCGATGCGATGGGTGCTTTGCCATGCCCCTCCTCTATGCCCCCCGCGCGTTGACACCGGCTGCATCGCGGCGTTACATCGGCCAGCACATGAGCACCCCAGCCGATCGCCACCCCTTCGACCCCGTCTCCGAGGCCATCGGGGAGCTCCGCGCCGAGATGCGCGCCGTCCGCAGTACCCTTGAGCACGTGGATACCCGCGTCGGCCGCCTCGAAGATCGCATGTGGTGGGTGATCGGCATCGTCGTCACCGGGCTGCTGGCCCAAGTCGGCACCTTGGTCGCCGTCCTCGTGCGCGCGCACTAACGACCTCCCGCGACCTCCCGCCAGCCCCTGCGCCGTCCCGCCACCCTGGCGCGCGCGCACTAACCGAGCGTGCATCGGACTGCACACGTTGCAAGTCTGGCACCTCGCATGCTACGTGCCTCCCGTTCGTCGTCGTCGTACGGAGGTCGGTCGCATGGGTCGGGTGGCACGGGATGCTACGCGTTTGGACGCCGCGTTCCCCGTGCCGCCCTATCTTCCCCCCCCCGCCCGCACCATCCTCCCGTGGGCGCGCCGCTACGTCGCCACCACCGCCCGCCGCTCGAGCCTCTCCCTTGATGACGCGTGGGATGAAGCCATCACGGCGCTGCTCCGCGCTGCGGTCTACTTTCAGCCCGGCGCTGGCACGTTCCATGCCTACGCCCGCACCGCCGTCATCCGCGGCCTCTGGCGCTACTGCCGCCGTCCCAGCCGCCTCCCCATCGAGGGACTTCCCGCGCACGCACTAACAGCCCCCAGCGCCGAGACCGTCGTGGCGCTCGCCGACCTGGCCGCGGCTTATGCTGCGGATGAAGTCGGGGCAGCGATGGCGATCCAGTCGCCGCGCTCAACATCCAGCCTGAGCCCTAGCTTCTTGGCGATGCCATGCATGCCGCGCGTAGCGACAAAGGACTGAGCGAATGCCTGCTCGGCCGTCTTCCCCGCATGCAACGCCGTCGCGCAATCGTCCGCCGCGCGGAGATAGTGACCGATCCGGTAGATGTTCGGCTGGTAGCGCCGCCGCACTTCGTGCGCCGTCTCCTGCGCATCCAAGCGTACCAGCAAGGCTCCTAATCGGGCACGGAAGACCGCAATCTCGTCTGTAGTCATGGTCATCGACTCGCTTTCTGGAGCCACAGCCGCTCCGCCAGTGGCACGCGCCGCGGGCATGCCACCAGACGCATCGGCCGCGTCACCGCTGGATCAGCCCGAACCGCTGCAGCACATGGACCACGTACATGCCCGCCACAAAGAGCGCGATCGCCATCATGGGATCACCAGATACGCCGTCGCGCTCACCAGCATCGTCACGGCGCTCAGCACAATGATCGTCATGGCCCTACGCCTCGCACGCGGCCCGAAACCGCCCCTCGTCGAACCGCGGTCCGAACGCCCGAAACAACGCAACGTACGCCTCCTCGATCTGGTCGATCTTGGCTCCGATCGTCTCCGCGTACTGCCGATGGCGTCTGAGCTCCCGCACGTACCGCGCGGCATACTCAAAATGCTTCTTCGTCATGGTCAACCTCCTAGGTAATGTCATGTGGCCATGTGGCCACTCACTCACATGGACGTGATTACCTAAGAAGGTGTGTCACCGCAAGAGCGCACATGCCTGGCAAGCGTAACCTCGCCCGCGAACGCGCCCAGCACGCCGCCACCGAACACGAGCGGAGCGCCGCTCTATACACGATGCTCTGTCAGGCGCTCCCAGACCGCGAACAAGCGATCATCGGCCACGCCCGCATCCTGCACCACCTCGCCTCCCTCCACGTTACCCGTCGCAACGGCCGCCCACTCTCCTGGCGCATCGTCACGCGCTGGCGTCGCCTCCACGCCTTCCCGCTCCTCTCCGGCGCCTATCGCCCTCACCACCTCGCCCCGCCGTTCTCCACCACGCACGCCATCACCGCCTGGCTCCTCACTCGCCTCTCCTCTGACGAGCACGAACTCTTCCGTGTCGGTCAACCCTCACGCGTGGAACCGCAAGGGAACGCGCCCCGAGATTCGCGTAGCGCAGAGCGCACCCTGGCCGACGCCGCATAGCGCAACCTGACTGGGCCTCGAGAGCGCCGGCGTTGCATCCCGCGTTGCACCCGGAGCTCGCTTGAGCGTAACCCTGCGGAGTGCAAGCGACTGCAGGCGGCGAGCATCAGGGGGCCAGCCTGACGCCAGGGGTTTTCCACTACCCCCTCCGCTCGAGTGCCTCAGAATCGGGCAGGCGGGAAGGCAGAGCTCAAGCCAGCTGCCATGCGAGCTGCGACGACCCCGGGCTTGCCGACCGCTTCGACGACTCGCTCGCCGGCCCGGGGCCGAAGCATCCCCTCCTGTACGGAGCTGCCAGAATGGCAACTTTTCGAGGCACCAGAAGTGGCCGGAGGGGGGGTGCCACGGGGTACACCAAACATTCTGCTGGCGCTGTGCCCCCCCTCTTCCCCTAGTGTTCTATACCCCTTGGTACCCCTGGTACCCTGGTGGGGGGGTAATAAAAGAGCAACGGATACCGTGGTTTGAGGAGTGCCAGGGAGGTGCCACGGGTGCCAGCGGAAAGTCTTCAGAAGGGGCTGGTAGGGCTGGCACCCCTGGCACAGGGGGAGGGGGAGAAGGAGAGGTGCCATGGGGGGTGCTGGCACCCCTTGTAGAGGTCAGGGGGCGAACCAGCGGCGGGGGCGGGAGTGGCCGCGGCGGGAGAAGCCGGCGCGTTTGAGGATATCGGTGACGCGGTGGGTGTCGGTGCCTTTCCAGCGGTCTGGGGGGAGATGGAGGCAGGCGTCGAGGATCTCGGTGGAGGAGACGTGGGGGAGGGGGGCGATGTAGTCGAGGACGAGGGGTTCCCAGGGGTCGGCGTCGTAGCGATCGTCTTGGGCGGCGGCGAGGAGAGGGGCGTGAGCGGGGGAGGGCCACCAGGGGGTTCCGGCGCGGAATTCGGAGACGGCTTCGGCCCAGAGCTGGTCGCGGTCGCGGGTGGCGGCGGGGGGATCGAGGGTGGTGGTGGTGATGGGCCAGAAGCGCCGGGCGCCGGTCGGATCGTGGAGGTAGGCGTCGTCGTTGGTGGTGCCGATGAAGAGGCACTGGCGGGGGCGGCGACGGAAGGTGCGGGCGTAGGGGGGGCGATAGACGTCGACGGGGCGGGAGAGGAAGTCTTTAATGCGGGAGGAGGCGATGGCGCGGAAGGCGTCGAGTTCGCCGACTTCGACGAGCCAGTGGCCTTGGAGTTGGTGGGCGGCCTGGTCGGAGGAGAGGTTTGGGAGGTGGGGGAGGAAGTAGGGGCCGGCGAGGGCGCGGATGAGGGAGGATTTGCCGGCGCCTTGGGGGCCTTCGAGGATGAGCATGTGATCGGCTTGGCAGCCTGGGGCGAGGATGCGGGCAACGGCGGCGATCAGCGTCCAGGTGCCGACGAGGGACGTGGTGTGGGAGTCTGGGGCACCGGCGTAAGTCTGGAGCCAAGTGGGGAGGCGGGGCTGCCCGTCCCAGACGAGGGCGTGGAGATAGTCGCGCAGGGGGTGGATGGGGGTGGCGTCGGCGGCGGTCGTGGTGGCGGTGTGTGCGGTATCGGGGCCGATGGTCCAGCCGCGGGTGCGGGTGCACCAGTGGGCGACGTAGGTGAGGTGGGCATCGGAGAGGTCGGTGCCGACGGTGGGGGTGGGGTAGCCGGAGAGGGGAGGAGGCGGGCGGCGCCAGAGGATGCGGTCAGCGAAGGTGTCGTGGGCGAGGGTGCCGGCCCACAGCGGGTCGTTCATCAAGAGGTCGGCGACATCGCCGGCGGAGGCGCGGGTGCGTTTGCCGATGGGGTGGAGGCGGGGGCCCGGTGGAGGCGGCGCATCGGCGTCGGTGGGAGGGGGGACGTCCTCGCGGAGCCCGAGGCTCTGGCGAGCGCGGGTGACGGCGTCGGGGGGAAGGGCGGTGAGGACGGCGGCGGTGGTCAAGTCGGTGCAGTGGGAATGGGAGCAGTGGAACCAGCCGGGGCCGCCGGGGCGTTGGGGGGCGTAGACGACGGAGGAGCCGTTGAAGCGGGACCCGGTCGAGTGGTCGTCTTCGCGGGGGCAGCGGGCGGCGGACTTGTCGGGGCCGAGCGGGGGTCCGAGCCAGCCGGCTTCCTCGAGGGCGCGACCGAGGAGCCCATCGCGGACGGCGGCGGCGGTGGGGGTCGCGGCGTGGACGGGGCGGGTATCGAGGAGCTCCACGAGCCAGGCGGGCGCGTCCGCGACGGGGAGGTCCTCGAGGGAGTAGCCGAGTTCGAAGGTGTAGGGGCGTCCGGAGCGGTGACCGGAGGGGGCGGCGATGATGTAGCCGCCGTCGGCTTTGAGATCGATGCCGCGGCCGAGGCCGTGGCGGGGGCCGCGGACGTGGGGGCGATTGGGGCGGGCGAGGAGGAGATGGAGGCCGCCGCCGCCCGTCAACTGGCGGGGCGTATCGGGGAAGGGCCCGTAGCGGGCCTCCAAGTCGGACAAGGAGGCGTCGCCGCCGTTGCGGGGATCGACATCGACGACGAGGAGGCCGGAGGGGCCGCAGGCGATGGCGAGGTGGGCGCGGGGCCACTCGGACCACCAGCGGGTGACGGTGGCGGGATCGGTGGTGGCGTCCTTGACGCCGTTCGGGGTGCGGGGGTGTTTGCCGGGGGAGCCGCAGTGGCCGGCGGCGTCGCGGGAGGGGTGGGTGCGGGGGCACGCGCAGTCGCTTGAGTCCGGGGTGACTTCCCAGCAGGGGAAGACGGCGCACTGGTGGGAGAGGTAGCCGAGGGCGGCGGTGAGGAGGGGTGAGGGCTCGTGTGCTGGGCCCATCATGGGGAGCTGAGGGTGAGCACGGGCCGCGTGGGGAGTGCGGGGCCACTGGGGGTGATGGGATCGGTCCACGGGGTGGGGAGTGTGGTGGCGGCGAGGGCGACGGCGCGGACGGCGACCCAAGGATTCGGGTCGCGGCGGACCAGCGTGCCGAGCGCGGAGCGCCACGCGCAGACCCAAGACGCGTCGGTGTGGGTGGCGTCGGAGACGAGGAGGACACTCTCGCCGTAGGCGTGGAAGAAGTCGAGGAGGAGCCCGCCGTCGGCCCAGCCAACGCGGTAGGAGCGGGCGAGGAGCGCCCGGAGGTCGTTGAGGGGCACGCTCATGGCAGCGGGCGTCCTCTGATGCCGCGGAGTTCGGCGTCGATATCGCGGAGGTCGTTGGCGGCATCGGAGACGCCGTGCCAGTCCTGATCGCGGACCTTGGCATCGAGGTAGGCGATGACGACGAGGCGGAGCTGCTCGAGATGGGTGAGTCGATCCATCATCCGGCGGGCTTCTCCTCGAGGGGGAGGAGTTCTTGGCCGCAGCGGCGGCAGCGGATGCGGCAGCCGCCGGCGTCGCGGGCCTGGTACTCGCGGGTCTTTTTGGGATGCGGGCAGGGGCGGCCGGCGCCGGCCGAGCGCGACTCGCCGATGGTGCGACGGCGACCCATCACTTGCGCTCGATCTGGCGTGGAGCGGGTGGTGGAAGGGCTTGGGGACGTGGAACGCCGCCGGGCGGGCTCTGTCCCTGGACATCCCGGGTCCAGAGGCCCGCGTTCCAGCTGACGATGAGCCGTTCGATGGCGCGATCCATGTCTTGGCGGTCGACATTGCCGATGAAGGTGAATTCGGGGCCGTCGCGGTTGAAGAGCCAGAGGACGAAGCCCGTCGGGTGCGAGAGCGTGCGCGCGAGGCGCAGATCGAGGAGCGCGGCGGCGACGCGGGCCTCGTCGTCGAGGGCGCCTTGGAGTTTCGGGTCGACCTTCCGCTCCGGGGCGGGCAGCGCGCGGGGTTTGCGTGGGCGTTTCATCGTGGATGCTCCATGACGAGGCGGACGATGGTGACGAAGCCCAAGTCGGTGACGAGTGGCATGCGGCACTCGGAGCCGTCACGGTAATACGGGCAGGGATCGCCCATGTGGAGGATGCGGCTTTCCAGCGCGTGATCGTCGAAGCTGACGCGGCAGCGAAGGCACGAGAGGATCATGCGTAGCTGTGCTCCTGGGTGATGAGGCCGTGCTCGATCGCGGCGGCGACGGCGAGCATCACGGCATCGGCGTGGTCCAATTTGAGCGCTACGCCGGGGAACCGGCGGCAGGCAGCGACGCAGACGGCGTTTTTCCGAGTCACCTTGTCGGTGGTCTCCGGGAGGCCGACCAGCTTCCGCCAGCGCTGCGGCTGGACCACGGCAAACGGGATCGCGCAGGCGACCAAGAGCGCCGTCCAGAGCCCCTCTCCATATCCGGTCGTGAAGATGGAGGCGCGACCCTGCCCGGGTCTGGCCCCCTGCGCCTCGAGATAGGCGAAGGTGATCGGGCGCACCCGCTGCAGCGCCTCCAAAAGGGTGACGATGTCGTAGCGGCGGCGCTTGCCGGTGCCGACAGCGGTCCAAATGACGGGCGTTGCGGTCACATGGATCGACTGATGCCCATCTTCCGCCACCCGAAGGACGGCAAAGGCCCCCGCAAGGCCGGGATCGCACCCGAGATAGAGGCTCACGACATCGCCAACAGGAGTTGTCGGGGCGGATCGAGGCGTGCCGTCATGGCGCGCGTGAATGCACCCGTGCCAGGGAACAGATCCACGATCTCATCGCCGGGAAGCGCATAGAGCACGTCGAGCACCCAGTGACAGAAGCCCGGCGGCTTGGCACCGATCAGAATGCGTCCATTCAGAGACGCGCTCTCCAGATGCCAGTCCCGGACCGTGTCCTCCGTGCGGGGCCGTTTGCGGCCCCCGCGGACGAGGACCGGCTCCCACGCGTAGGCGACCGTGACGCCGGCGCGGAAGGGGGTATAGGGCTTCACCCACGCGAGGACGCGCACATCATCTGGACAGAGCGGCAGGAGCTCGCGGAGCGCACTGCTTTTGGTGGAGAGTGCCCAGCCATCCGGGTACTCGTGGACGAGCTGGTGGATCAGGCGAGGCTGATCCACCTCCGTCTGCTCCGGGTAGTAGCCCGCGTACCCGGGATAGGGTGGATCGGCATAGGCGAATCTCATGCCGCCTCCCATCGGAGCTTTCCCTGCGTCGGGTGGAGATCGACGCGGGGGCGACTCTCGCGGGACCAGGATCCACCGCCCACCTCCCCGATCAGCTGAAAGCCTGCGGCGCGGAGGCTCGTACCCGGTTCGCTCTCAAGGATATAGGTGACGCAGCGCTTGTAGCCGAGCGCGAACGCGGCCCGCCGAGCTGCCCCATAGAGGAAGGAGCAGGCGTTGCGGGTGCCGTCAGTGGCGACGCGGGTGATCTCGACCGTCCAGCCATCATCGAGGCGGCGAGCGACCGGGCGCCCGACGATGGCAACCCCGATGATCGTGCCATCCTTCGCAGCTCCTAGGCAGAAGCGGCACCCACGACTAGGTCCGTGGTGGCGGTGGAACCGCGCCACGTAGGCGTTCGCTTCCCGGAGTGTCAACGGGACGCAGATCATGCCGCCTCCGGGCCCCGGGCGCGGGCGATGATGACGATCTCGTCGGCTGAGAGGCGCACGTCCACGATGTCCCACCGGCCACCGACCCCCAGCGGCCTCACATATATAGAGGTGCTCGAGCGGGCGGGACTGGCCCGGAGCCGATCCCGCAGGAGGGCGACGACATGCGCCGCCAAGAGGGGCCGCGGGGCGCTAGCCATGGTCCTCGTCCAACAGATGGCGCTCCGCCTCCCGCGCGATGCACTCCAATGCCTGATCCAGTTGGAGGTGCTCCACGACCGGATAGAGGTAGTGGTACACGGCGCGAACCGTCAGCGGATACGTGCGGAGCCGTGGGTGCCGGCGGAGCATGCGCTCTATGGCGACGTCGTGCAGCCGGGTCGCCTGTTGACTAGTCATCGTGCCGGCCGTCCTACCGGGAGCGTTCATAGGAGAGCAGCTCGCACTGCTCGATCAGGCGGTCCGGGGCATCGTGGCCCTGGATGCGGTACAGCAGCCGCCGCCCGCCGGCGTACTCCTCCGTGACGCGCGCGACGACTATATAAGGATAGGGCGGGTCGTCGGTGGGGGTCGACACGGCGACGGCAAACGTCACCAGCCCCCCGATCTCGAACCGATGGCCCGTCTCCATCTCCCGCCCCTCCCCTCAAGGCGGGCGGGTGCCCTCCGCCGCGCCTTGGGTTTCGGCTCTGGGGAGGGCCCGCCGGGGACAGCGGGCAAATAAGAGCCGAGACCGAGCCACCATCCGCCTCCACCCCCATCCGCCGTGCAATGCGGTGCAACGAGAATGCAACGCACGAGACTGCAATAGGGGGGACTTGTGCGCTATGCTGCGGACACGCCCGGCATCAGAAGTCCGCGATAATCCTCGATTCCGCTGTCGGGCGATGTAGCAAGCTGCATGGCGAGGTACCCACTCATCGGGTTCGAAGCCTGACGCTCTGTCCAACTGAGCTACGGGCGCAGAGTGATTCCGCGGACTTATCATTATGTGGCTACTTGCGTCCAGCGGGTGCAACGGAATGCAATGGGGTTTTTTGTGACAGGCGCTCCGTCTCCTGTCGCGACCGCTCGAGCCGCTCTCGGAGCGCCTCCACGTTGCCCAGGTTGTAGTGCTTGATCATCGACTCCGACTTGTGGCCGCTGATCGCCATCGCTTCCGCCGTCGAGAGCACGCCCGATGCCAGCATGTCCGTCACCGCGGTGTTCCGCGTGTGGTGGAAGGTGTAGCCGCCCTCCCGGCGCCCGACCGGCAACCCAGCCGCACGGCACGCCTTCTGCCACGCCTTCTTGAAATCCCCGACGCAGCCGTAGGTCTTGGAGATGTTCTTCACTCGCCCGGCATGACAGTGCCGACCGTGGAAGAGGTAGGGGCACCAGGGCCGTTCCTTCCCGATCGCAAGGAGCCGCTCGATCTGCGCCATCGCCGCATCGTCCAGCGGGACGACATGCGGCTCGTCGTTCTTGCACTCCTCCGGTGGCCACTCAATCAAGCGGCGCTCGAGGTTCACCCACGCCGCACGCGTACGCGAGAGCTGGCCCTTCCGGATGCCGTAGAGGCGGGCAAAGTCCAGCAGCCGGACCACGAAGTCGGGCAGGTGCTCCGCCAAGATCGCGTGGTCTCCACCTTTGATATAGATGCCCCGCGGACTCTTCGTCTTGATCATCGAGACGTGCGGGACGCCGGCGAGCTCGCCTGCCTGCTTGGCGAGGTTCAGCGCCCGGCGGAGCGACTGGCACCGCTTGTTGATCGTCACATCGGAGACTGTGCCCTCCGCCTGCCACTTCTCCTGCATCTGATCGATGTGTTTCGAGCGGAGATCGCGGGCCTTCTTCGTGCCGATGGCGACCTTGAGGACATCCACATGCCCTTGGACGGTCCGGAGCGACGCGGACCCGTTCTTCCGATGATAGGTGATCAAGCGATCAAGGAGTTCTGAGACGAGGAGCCGGGCTTTCGTCTGGGGCACCCCAGACTCTGACGCAGCGACCGCCAGCGAACGAATTTTTCGGGCTTCCCGGATGTCAGTCGTCTTGGTCGACCGGAAGACGGTCTGCCCGTCGACGACGGTCGTGTACCAGAGCTTCTCGCCCCACACGCCCGCCTTCGTCAGTCGGCGGTAGAGGCCGGGCTCCACTTGGAGGATCGTCTTCGCCATCACGCCGGCTCCTTCGGGAGCGGCGTCTCCAAGTAGGCGAGGATCGCCCGCTCGCAGATCGCGCGCAGCGGCATCCGCTCTTGGGCGGCGCGGATCTTCAATGCCTTCCACTGCTCGACGGGAAGGGCGATCGTCGTGGTGATGGGCTTCGGGGGGGTCTGTGGAGGGGCCTTCTTGTAGGGTGTTGTCATGCCCCATATCGTACTGTCGCTGCATGGAAATAGCAATAGGTCAGGTGCCTTGGAGGGTGCAGGCCTCGATCCAGCGCCGCACCGCCCGCCGGGACCACTCGACGCGGCCCCCCTCGCAGTGCTGGCGGCGACCGGGGATCGCGTCGGGCGGCTGATGGCGGATCCACGAGACGGAGCGGTGGATCATCCGCGCCAGCTCGTGAATGCCGATGTAGTCGTCGGGTGGTTCGGGGGATTGCGGCATCGCACGGAGCTGCAGGAAGCGCTTGATCGCCCGCGTCTGCATGTCCGTCGTGCCGACGAGGACGCCGAGCACGGCGTCGGGGTCGCTCCAGTCCTCAAGGCCGAAGGTCGCTGCGCGTCTCAGCAGGGCACCGGGCTTCCGTCCATTGCCACCGTCACCCGCATCGCCCTGCATGGCAGGAGGGGTGTAGACCTCCGCTCTGGCTTCTGTCAAGGTGGGGTCGTAGCGTAACGGAAAGCATGTCGAAGACTTCTGAATGGTATCAGAAACGACACGTTTCGGCGCGAAACTGCCGAATTTTCCTATCGCTTCCGACGTGGCCTCCGCGTGGGCTTCTTCTTCTGGAGGTCTTGGAGGAGTCGCAGCTGCTCCGTCAGGACGGCAATCTGCTCCCGCGCCCGCAGGAGTTCATCGCGGTTCGTGCAATGCTCCCGCAGCAGATCACGCACCAGCTCCGACTGCGTGAGGCTCCCTAACCGTGGCCGCTGACTCTCCACGTAGTCACGTGTCACGGCGTCGAGACTTAGACCCAGCCGTTTCACGGCCCACCCTTTTCGTGTCCGCTTTACCGGAGGTGTCGGGCTTGTCACGCCCTTTTTTTGCGCGAACCCGCGCTTTTTTGCCACCAATCGTTTTCTCACTGGACTATGTGTGATCCATCGTCTATAGATGCGCCTCTTCGGCACAACTTGCGACGCGACCGTTCCCGCAAATCACTCCTCCAGTCAAGACCGGTACACGGGGGGAACGGCACCATCTCTGGGAGGATGGGATGATGGGACGGCGACGCGCCCGAAAGTCTCCGCCTGCGCCCAATGGACGGCGTGGACCAGGCGGGGCCCAGCGGAAGAATCCGCTCGCGATCTCGTGGGAAGAGGCGGCGCACTTGGTGGACATGCACCCGCGCACCCTGAAGCACCATCTCAAACGCACGGACGCCGCGTGTCTCGTGCGGATCGGGAAGCGGTATCGCCTCGATCGGAAAGGCTTTTATCGCTGGTGCCGGCAGCTGGGCTTCGAGGGGGCCTCGAGTCTCTAGGAGGTCGTGATGGCGAACGATCCGTGGCGACGAGACTGCATCGGCAGCTCCGACGCGCCGGCGGTCGCGGGCGTCGATCCGTTCCGGTCGGCGGGGGACATCTGGGCGGAGAAGACGGGACGCATCCCGGCCTCAGAGGGGGACGAGAATGGCAGCCATGCCAGCCTCACCCCGCTCTCCTTGGGGAGCGTGATCGGCCCGCTCCTCGTCAACTACGCGGCGCGGATGATCGACCGTCCCGTGGCGGGGGAAGTCTGGTACCGCCATCCGACGGCGCCGATGGCCTGCAGCGTGGACGGGATCTCGCTTGAGTCGCCCGGCGTGCTGATCGAGGCCAAGACGACGGGGATCATCGCCCCGGTGCCGCCGCAGTACGCCCACGCCTACGGCGAGGACGGAACAGATGAGGTGCCGCAGTCCGTCACGATCCAGGTGCATCACGCGTTCGCGGTCTTAGATGCCCAGCCGAACATGCCGCCCATCCAGACGGCGCTCGTCCCCGTGCTGATCGGGGGCCGCGGCATCCGCTGCTATCGCCTCACGCGAGACGAAAAGCTCGTCAGCGATCTCATCCATCTCGAGACGGCGTGGTGGGAAGACTACGTCGAGGGAGACCGCTGCCCGCCGAACGATCCGCCGTCGCTGCCGACCCTCAAGCGCTTTGCGCGCCGCCCGGAGACGCCCCCGCGCCCGGTCGATCCTGTCTACGTCTCAGAATGGCTCCAGGCCAAGGACGTCTTGAAACAGGCGACGGCGAACGAGGAATACCTCCGGCGGCTGATCCTAGCGGAGCTGGGCGACAGCGAGATGGGCGAGTGCACGCTGGGCCGGCTCACGTTCAAGGAGACGAAACGGGCAGCCTACCACGTGGGCGCGACCACCTTCCGGACCCTCCGGTTCGAGCGCAAGTGATGGACTGGTGGCAGTTCGGCTCTGGCGCGCTGGGCGCCTTCTGCGGCTACATGGCGGCGTGGGGCGTGCGGGCATGGCATGACCGGGAGCGGTCCCGGCGCTGGGTGATCGGGGACGAGGAGTTTCAGCGATGGGCGATACAGAAGTCGCAACAGCAGACCGACAGGTAATCGCGGGCACGCTCGAGGGGGTGATCACGTCCTCCGCGATGGAGGCGATCACCCGCAGCGAGCTCGACGTGCAGATTGTCACGGCGCGGCGCTTCCCGCGCTCCCTCGCCCATTTCAAGGCCAGAGCCCTCACCATGATCCGGCTGGACGTGGAGACGGCGCAGAGCTGCTTCTACGTGCTCCCGCGGCGCCAGCGTCAAGCGGACGGCACGTTCAAGCGGGTGACGATTGACGGCCCCGGCGTGCGGCTGGCGGAGATCGCGCAGGTGGCCTACGGCAACATCCGTGCCGGCGCCCGCATCGTCGCGGAGACCGATCGGGAGGTGGTGGCGCAGGGGTTCTGCCACGATCTCGAGACGAACACGGCAGTCGTGATGGAGGTCCAGCGCCGCATCGTGGATGGGAACGGGCGACGCTACTCGGACGACATGATCACCATGACGAAGAACGCCGCGTGCTCCATTGCAAGACGCAATGCCGTCTTCGCCGTGATTCCCCGCGCCTTCATCAATCCGCTCCTCGAGGCTGCCAAGAAGGTGGCCGCAGGCGATGCGAAGACCCTCTCGGAGAGCCGCACGCGCGCCCTCGCCGCATTCGCGGAGATAGGTGTGTCTGCGACTGCGGTCTGTGACAAGCTCGAGCGGCGTGGCGTCGAAGATATCGACTTGGAGGATCTCACCTTGCTCTCCGGGCTCCTGACCGCGATCCGCGAGCGTGAGACCACCGTGGAGGCGGAATTCCCGCCGGTGCCGGGCGAGCCCACGGGGAGCCGCACTGCGGCAGTGGCGGAGACCTTGGCCCGGCGGCGGCGTGCCGCCGATCAGGCGACCGGACGCGGCGCGGAGTCTCCTGCCACCCCACCCCCGGCGGCACCTCCGGAGACTCCGACGCCCCCCACCCCATCGGAGACCCCGTGAGTGCTCGACTTCGGTGCCCTCTTCGCGTGGTGCGATCTCCACGCCTCACGGTGGCAAAGATTCAGACTGGATCTGTCGCTCGCGCTGGACGAGTTTACTGCCGACGCTCTTAAGCAGATCGCCGCTCGTCCGACTTACTACGATCGCCAAGGCTTCCCGATCCCGGCAGTGGACGGCGTGGAGCCGACGCTGGTGTGGGCGCGCATGGCCCAAGACGTGGACTACAAGCGCGTCGCGTGGGACGAGCTGCCTGACGGCTCCTACCTCTCCACGGTCTGGCTGGGACTCGATCACGCGTTCGCTGGCCCACCGCTCATCTTCGAAACGATGCGCTTCTCCAAGGAGACGCATGAGTCCGCGATGTTCCCGGCCATGCGCTTCCGTGACGAGCTGTCCTTTACCGATCCCGTGGACGGTGGGGAAACCACACAGCTTCGGTACCGGACAGAGGAGGAGGCACTTGCGTCGCACCATGAGATTGTGCGCCGCATCCGCATCCGGGAGGGACACTGATGACGGGGACGCAGATCTTCCTCTGGATCGCCATCGTCGCCAACTTGGCTGCCGTGGGAGTGAGCCTCTGGCACATCCGCCAACTGAAGAAGGCGCGCGCGATGGCCCAAGAGAACCTTGAGATGGCGGCACGCCTGAACGGCAAGGCGCAGGCGTTCATGGCGCAGATGATGGAGGACGCAGAGGGGCCCCGCCTCCCGCTCCAGTGAGATGGCGTCCTCCGCGCTCTCTCGGCTGGAGCGGCGGGCGGTCCAACGTCGCGCGGCCCGCGAGTGCCCGCCCCATCCTCCGAACCGCCAGTTCTGGCAGCCGGGCGACTACGCGACACCGGACCGCCTCGTCTGCGGACGCTGCTTCACCGTCTTGGCACAGCGCAAGTCCACCCGGCGCTAAGATGCACCACGATGGCGCATGTGTGCACTTGACGACACGGTTCAAGTGGGCGTATCGTCCTAGGCACCATGAAAACACTCCTCGTCCTCACCCTCTCCACCCTCCTCGCTGGCCCCGTCTTGGCGGGCGGCCTCTGGCTCCAGGCGCCCAATGGCAAGTATCTGGGCAACCTGAACAGCAACCCGTTCGACCCGAATTCGGTCGCCAATCCCTTCGGGCGCTACGGCTCGCAGTTCTCGCCAGACTCGATCAACAACGGGTTTGGACGCTACGGGAGCCCGTTCTCGCCGGACAGCGCAACCAACCCCTTCACGAGCGGGGGGCCGCGGATCATGGGGGACGACGACTGATGCCCGACATCGTCCTGATCGCGCTGATCGCGTACGTCTGCTTGGCGATCTACCAGCTCACGGGAGGGAAATGATTTTCACTCCGTGGGCTCGTCGGGCGGCTCCACGTCGGGACACTCGTCCTCGTCTTCCTCTGAGTTGACTTCTTCGGCCTCGTCTTCGGGGCGCTTCATGCTGTCCTCGTCGTCGTTGGGGTCGTGGTCGTTGCGGACCAGCCCCACGGCGCATCATCGTCATAGTTCTGACCGCCGTGGCGAACGCTGACGTGCACGTGATGCGCGTGGGCGTTCTTGCCGGTGTAAGGGCGCCATTGGCCTGCCGGGTGCGGCTGGCCTTGCCCACTGTAGATGCGCCGGTTGGAGATCACGTACTTCACCCGCGGCTCCCCGGCGAGGACGCGCTCGCGGAGCCACTCAGCGAATTGGTAGCTGTCGAACCCGTTCTTGGGATCGTGGGTGAAGTCTCGAGCGGTGACCACGCGGCAGCACTTGCAGGGATTGTGATCGCTCGTCGCGGCGGCGTGCCGTGCGTCCCCGATGCCGCCATCAGAGATCTTCGAGCGGTTGGGCGCTGAGCGGTTGATCTCTCCGAGGAGGCCCAGCTGCCCAGTTGCGCCGAGGGCCTTCGCCATGCGCCAACTCATCGAGTCTCCTCCTCGTAGTTCGTGTCCTTGCCGTATCTCTTCTGGAGCAGGAATTCCTTCATCATCCGCGTCTGCTCTTCGAGGGCGGCGGTGTGCTTCTTCATCTCTTCCAGTTGGCTTTGCTGCACGCCGTTGAAGATCTCGATGGCGCGGGCGTTCGCCTCCATGCGGCTGACAATGGAGCCCATGTCGCTGGTGAAGCGCCCGAGGATGAACCAGAGGAGGACGCCCGCGACGACGACGGGAAAGCCGACTTGGACGACGACGCGGGAGGCGATATCGACCCACCCCGTGCCAGGCACGACGATGGTGGGCGGTTGCTGCGGCGGGGGCGACCCCGTCATCCGCGCATCTCAAGGCGTGTGTACCGCCGCAGGATGTCGCTCCCGTACTGAGCCGTCTTCGGTCCGTACAGGCGGGGATCGGGACCACCGAAATAGCGTTCCGCCGTGCCGCGCACGCTGCCGCTCGTGGCGTTGAGATCGTCCCGCAGATGCAGGGCACCGGCGACCAAGTTGTCCAGCGGATCGTCAATGTTGGCAGGGCGCCCTGTGATGGCTTCCACACGACTCGCGTACTCGCGGAAGGTGTCGGGCATGAGCTGCATGAGTCCGCGTGCGCCCTTGTAGCTCACGGCTCGCGGATCACCGGCTGACTCCTGGTCTTGGACCGCACGCATCAGGTTTTCCGGGACGCCGACGACTCTGGCGACGCTCTTGCGTGCCGCGTCATAGTCGGTCGCATTGAACGCCGTGGGAGCGGGACCGGATGAGGTGTTCGGTTGCGCGGTTCTCCAGTCCGGTCCGTAGGTGCGCTCCATCTCGTCGTCCATTTGCCGCTGCGTGATGTGGCCCGCCGCGACGCGTCCCTGTAGGTCTTTGCGCGTGGCCTCCTGGCCACCAGGGACGATTCGCTCAGCTGGTGGGGCGGCCGACGGCGGAGCCGGTGCGGCATTCGATGGAGCGGGTGGGGCTTCAGAACTGGTGCCCGATTGCTCCATCTCGGAGGGCTGCGTCAGGAATTTGTCGTAGGCTTTGATCGCCTCCTGCCCGCCAGGACTCCCCACGACGGCGGCACCCGTGCGGGCGAGCGGAACGGCTGCGCTGGCAGCGATCTGCGGATTCGCGAGCGCGGCACCTATACCCAGATCCTTCAGTCCACCCCACCAGTCCCCGTGATAGAACTTCTGGGCCGCTCGCCCGACCCCGAAGGCGTAGGCGCCCCCCTGTGCAACCTGCTTGAACCTGCTCCCTGCTGGCGGTGCGGGCGTCTGCGGCACCTCCGGGAGTGACCGCAACGCCGGTTCCGCCAAGGAGACCGGCGCCACCTCGCGGCCCCCTGCCTTGGTCAGATTGGTGAACGCCTCCGTGGCGACGCCATTCGGATCGATGATGGCACGAACCTCCGGGCGCACCGTCTCCCAGAGCTTCGCCATCTTGAGCGGATCGCCCTTTGCCCGCTGCGCCAGATCGGTGAAGAAGCCGCCGACGACATTCGACCACTTTTCGGGCTGCCCGCCGGTGACGAGCACCTTCCGGACAAACTCGAGTCGGTGCGGATCCTTTCCGCTCCCGACCACTTTCTGGAACGCTTGGACAGGCGACTCCGCGTTGTCGATCGTCGCCGCGAGGTCCTTTGCGGGTCGGATGGCGAGGCGCCATTGCTGGTTGGCGCTCTCAAGTGCCTTCGCCGCAGGTGTGCCCTCAAGGAGTCCCTTCTTCGCGTCTGCGATCGCTTTCCGAACAGACGAAGGTCCGTTGATGCGCTGGAGCGCCTTCTCCGCCTTGTCCAGATCCTCCCACTCCACGGGGGCGCCGCTCTTGAGTTGCTCCTGGATGGCTTTCACCTGCTTGCTTTCAGCCGTCCGCGCGAGATCGCCCCATTCGTCTTCAGCCGTCTCCAGACTCTTCGCGAGCGTCTGCCCCACCGCGTTCTGGTTCGTCGCCGCGAGGCCTTTCGCCTTGGCGTAGGCGGCGATCTTGTCGTAGGTGCCCTCTTGGAACGCGCTCCGGCGTGCCGCCTCTGCGGGGGGATATGCCTCGCGGATCGTGGTGCCCGCCTCTCGGGGCGTCGCCGTCTGGAGCTTCTCGATGTCCTCTGCGGCTTTCCTCGTCGCGGCAGCGTCGGAGATCCCCGCGGCACCTTCGGCGGCGGCGGTTCCGTGGACAGCTTCCCGCGCCGCAGCCGCTTCCCCGACGCCGGCCGCCACGTTCTCGACGGCTTGCCCGGTGCGTGCCGCCTCCGCAGCCTTCGTGGCAGCCTGCGCCGCCTCCGCGGCTTTCCCCGGGGCTTGGATCGCCTTCTTCACGGCACCGACGGTCTGCACGCCACCGGTCAGGAGTTCCGTGCCGACACCTAGGGCATCGGAGAGCCACTGCGGGGCGCCGAGCGCCCGCGAGGCGACACTCATCCCCGATCCGGCAAGCATCAACTCCGGAGCGACCACGGGCGAGGTGACGAGCGCGAGGTCACCCAGCCGCGACAGCATCGTCCGATCTTTCGGGTCGGGCGTGCCTTCCGGGGCGCTGATCCAGTTCGGGAACATCTCGGAGCCGATCCGGCGCCCGGCTTCGATGTAACTCCGCCCGATGTGTTCGACCTGCTGCTGGGCACGACCGAGGGCCGTCGGCGCGTTCTCCGGCTCAGTCGAGGGTGCCGGTGCCGCTGCAGGCTCGCCGCCGCCGCTCAGGCTCTTCGCGATCTCGTCGATGTCGGCCGGCGTGGCACCGTCGCCCACCTCAACGCGCTTGGTCTGGCCGTTGATCGTGAGCTCGACGGTGGGCATGGATCACGGCAGGACGCGGTACTGGATCCCGCCGCTCGTGGTGCCGCTCTTGGGCAAGCCTCCGCCTCCGCCGGGGACGCTCGAGGACGTCACCGTGCCCGCGGGCGTGTTGGCCGGCGTCTTCGTCTGGCTCTCGCTGGATTCGTCCGGGACCGCTTGCCCACCCAGACCGGTGACCACTTGGTTGTAGACCTTGATGAACGTCCGCTTGAAGGCCGCCGCTTCCTCGCGGTTCATCTTGCCGGCGGCGAGGCGCTTCCAATCCTTCCCGATGAGTTCGATCTCCGGAATGTTGATCCGGAGCCCCTTCGACCCAGCCGCCAGCGACTTGATCGCCGGGACGATCTTCGTGAGCCCGTTCTTGATGTAGGCCACGTCATCTTGAGTCTGTTGATCGCCCACCGCGCCGCGTAGCGACATCACCCATGGGTTGGCTGCCTGCGCCACTCCAGCGGTCTGCCGACTCGTCTCCTTGGATGGGAGCACGTTGTTGATCGCCCGGTTGTAGTCGGGTGCTTGGAGCCACTTGATGATGCCGGCGCCGCTGTTCTGCACCTCGTTCAACTGGAGGGCATTGGCCTTCGCAGCTTCGGCTCTCGCGGCGTCCGCGGCCTTCCGTGCGTTCAACTGCTCCGTCGTGAGATCAGCGCCTGAGTCCGTGGTGCCGCCGCCCCCACCGCCCGCCGTGCCGCCAGCTCCACCGGCGCCTGATGGCTTGACACCCATCTCGTTGCCCAGCGGACTCCCCGGCGCCGGGGGCTTCATGGCGACATTGGGTTGCGCGCCACGTGCTGGGGGCGCTGCCGCGCCGCCATCGCCACCGACCTTGGTCCACCGCCCGAAATTGGGATGATCAGGATCCGCGATCCATTTCTCCCCGACGTCCCAATGCGCCGCGCGTTCCTCCGGGGTCTTCGGCGGCGGTACCAATTCCCCGCGCTCGTAGGTCTTCAGGCGGAGATTGATCCCCAGCCCCTTGATCAGATTGTTAAACTCGTTCTGATCCACCGCCATCTTGAGGCGCAGGAGATTGATCTGCTGGCCTAGGTCACCATGCGCCGACCGCATGTCCTGATTCGTCATGTCGAGGGCTTGCTTCGCGGCGAGGACGTTCAGACCCGAATTGTGGCGATCGATCGCAGCGTTGTACGCCCGGCGATAGTCGGCATCGGCGGCGCCAGCCATCCCGAAGGTCAAGATGTTGGCGAGAATCCCCGGCTTCGTGTCTTCCGGCAGATAATCCCGGTGCCCCGCGGCGTTCGCGGCTTGCGTGAGCTGGAAGTACTGGTTGAACCGCTGCTTGATCTCAGACGGCGACAGCCCGGCATCCTGCGTGACGGCACCCAGCGGCTGCTGCGACGGATCAGGAGCGGATTGGTCGACCGTGGGCGGCTGGGGCGTTCCCTGCGACGGCTGCACCGCAGGTGGCCCCGTCGTGCCATCGCGAAACTGATACCCTCCTGCCCACGGACCGGGCCCGTTCATCAGCCGCCGCCCGCCGTCGATCCCTGCTGCGACGCCATATTCCCTAGGGCACCAATCGAGCCACCGACCTGCTGCCAGCGCTGGCCTGTCTGCCCCATCATCTCCCCGATGTATTGGCCCTTCGTCGGGTAGGCTTGGGCCCCTAGCTGCGCTAGCCGATCCTGCTGGTATGGTTGCTGCGCGGCCACGTCATAGCCAGACATCTTCCCCATCGCCTCCCCGAATTGCCCCATCGTCTGCGGCACGGTCCCGTAGAGACCCATGGTGGCCCCGGTGTTTGCGAGCATCGAAGCGGCGCCGCCCAGCTGGTTGCCCCGGAGCCCCAGCGTCTGGTTGTAGATCTGGTTCGTGCCTTGGCCGTACTGCCCCCCGAGGCCGAGCGCCTGGTTCGCAGAATTCGCGTAGGCGTTCTGGAGGAGATCGTTCAGCTGCGTGCCGCGCTGGAATTGCGCGGAGCCCAGCGCGGTCGTCTTGTACTGGTTGAATTTGGAGAGTGCCTCGATCCCGGCGGAGGAATTTCCGTAGTCGGGTCCGAGCTGCCGCTGGAGTTGTTGGCGAAGCTGCATCTCCTGATCGTTGAATTGCTGCGTCAGGAACGGATCGAAGTCGGCTTTCCCGG
>Ga0209465_10000095_pt1 | contig 40071 bp, 33 predicted proteins | sample PanSoiPlot1MoBio_FD_188321 | JGI IMG/M metagenome (GOLD analysis project Ga0209465, IMG submission 188321) | Tropical forest soil microbial communities from Panama analyzed to predict greenhouse gas emissions - Panama Soil Plot 1 MoBio (SPAdes)... | ecosystem: Environmental > Terrestrial > Soil...
GATTCCGTGCTGCCCGCGTGCACGATCACCACCCCGCGCTCGCGCAGGTGCACGTCTACGTCTTGATGCTGCCGGCGCTCCTGCTGCCGTCGCTCACCGGTGGCGACCTCCGTGCGCTGGCGCCGCTCTCCCACCCGGCGATCCATGATGATGCGGATCCGCTCGTCGTGGCTGAACTCGCGCTGGAGGTACTCGTAGAGCTGCGGGTTGTAGCGCGCGACGATGAAGATCTCGCCGAGCTTCATCATCTCCTCGCCGCAGCGGCGCACCCAGAACGGCACGTCCATGCCGCGGAACATCATGAAGGCGGTGACGAGATACTCCTCGGCCCGCTCGCGGTCGCCGCGCAGCCGCATCACCCGCCCCAGCCCCATCTTGGCGTGGGCGATCACGGGCTGCATGCGCAGCTCCTCGGCGGTGTTCAGGGCGCGGCGATAGTTTTCCTCGGCCTGCGCGAGCGCCGTCGCATCTCCCCGCGAGTCGAGATCGCCCATGAGGCGCCACGCCCATGCCTGGTGGCCGCGCTCCTTGTGGGAGACGGCGAGGTCGAGGGCGTGCCGCGCCGTCTCCCTCGCCTGGTCGAGCTGACCCGCGGCCATCTGCCCCTCGGCGAGATTGAGCATCCACAGCGCGAGGTAGGCGTTTATGCCCAGGACCTCGCTCAGGTGCACGCCGTCTCTCAACAGCGGCAAGGCCTCGTCGAGGCGCCCCGCGAGGGCCTGGGTCAGCCCAAGGAGGGAGGAGGGAAGAGGCCGCCACACGTCGAGGTGCTTCTCGCGGCAGGCCTCCAGGCTCGGTTGGAGATAGCCGAAGGCGCGATCGAGGTGACCGCGACGGAGCCACACGAGTCCAGCCAGCGTTCGCGCGATCGTCTGGCCGTAGGCGTGTCCGGCGCCGTCGGCCACGCGCAGGGCTTGGTCCGCGCAGGCATCGGCGGCGTGGAAATCGCCGAGCTCGGCCAAGGTGAAGGCGAGCCAACCGCTCGACGTCACGTAGGAGATGGCGGACTGATCGGCGGCGGCGCCTCGGGCCATGGCCAGCGCGTCCACGTTCTGGCGCAAGATCAGCTCGGCGCGACGGTACTGCCCCTGCGCGTGACAGGACAGGCCGAGATAGCCGCGGGCGAGGGCCTGGAGGGCCAGGTCCTGGGTCGCGTCCGCGATGCGGAGACAACGCTCGCCGTACTCAATGGCGAGATCGGGCTCGCCGTTCAAATAGTGGTAGTTGACGAGGTAGCTGTACACCCGGCCGAGGCGCGACTCGTCGCCGAGCTCTGCCCCCAGGTGCTCGGCTTCCTTGGAGAGCTGGAGCACGTCGCGCAGCCGCCCGAGCTGGAGCAGCGGCGGCCGGAGCTCGAGCCGGATGTCGATGGATTGCTCGAGCTTGGCCCGACCCTCCGGGAGATGGGTCAGCGCCTGAAGGGCCTGATCGAGGAGTGACACCGCTTCCTGGTTGGCCGCGCGCGAGACGGCCTTGGCCCCGGCCTGGCGGAGATAGTTGATCGCCTTGTCCCAGATCTCTCCGCGCACGGCATGGTGGGCGAGCCGCTCCACCTGCTCGCCCAGCCGATCCGCGTTGAGTCGCTCCAGCGACTCCATGGCGCGCCCGTGCAGGGCGCGGCGCCGGCCGGTGAGCAGGCTGCCGTAGGCGACGTCGTGGGTGAGGGCGTGCTTGAAGGTGTACTCGAGCGTGGGGAAGAGCGTGGTCTCGTAGATGAACTCCGCGGACTGGAGCCGCATCAACCCCGAGCGCAACGTCTCCTCGGGCACCTCGACGATGGCCTCGAGCAGCGCGAAGGGCACGTCCTTGCCGATAACGGAGGCGGCCTGGAGGAGCCGTTTCTCGTCCGGATCGAGGCGGTCGATACGGGACGCGAGCACGGCCTGCACCGTGGGCGGCATCTGCAGGGACTCCACGGGGGCCTGGAGCCGGTACTGGCCGCGCACTCCCGTGAGGGCGCCCGTCTCCACCAGCGACTGCACGCACTCCTCCAGGAAGAACGGATTGCCCTCCGTCTGCTGGACGAGGAGCTGCTTGAGGGGCTGAAGGGTCGGCTCGGATCCGAGAATCGCTTGCAGCAGCTCCTCGGCGCTCTCGGGTTCGAGTGGATCGATGCGGAACTGCGTGTAGTAGCTCTTGCCACCCCAGCCGTGCGTGTACTCCGGCCGGTAGTTCACCATGAGGAGCAAGCGCGCGGCGGGCAGGCTCTCCACCAGGCTGTCGAGGAAGGCCTGGGTCTCGCCGTCCACCCAGTTGAGGTTCTCGAAGATCACGAGGAGCGGCTGCACCTGACTCTCGCGCAGGAGCAGACGCTTCAGGGCGTCGAGGGTGCGGCGGCGGCGCTCGCGCGAATCGGGTTCCTGCCCCTCCGTGTCGTCCACCGGCACGTCGAGCAGAGAGAGGAACACGGGAATCGTCGTGCGCAGACTCTCGTCCAAGGTGAGGAGCTTGCCCGTGACCTTCTCGCGGATGCGCCGAGCATCGTCCTGGTCCTCGATGCCGAAGTAGGTCTTGAGAAGGTCGCTCACCGGCAGGTATGACGTGGTCTTGCCATAGGAGACGGGCGAGCTCTCCAAGACGAGCCAGCCGTGCGTGCGGTGCGAGTGGGTGAACTCCCAGAAGAGCCGCGACTTGCCCACCCCCGGCTCCCCGGAAACGGCCACGATCTGGCCTTGCCCCGCCCGTGCCTTCTCGAGCGTCTCGCGGAGCCGACTGAGCTCGCCGTCGCGGCCCACGAACGGGGTGAGCCCGCGCGCGGCGGCCGCCTGCAGCCGCGAACGGACGGCACCCGCGCGGATGATCTCGAAGACTTCCACCGTTTCCGCGAGACCGCGCACGGGCACGGGGCCGAGCGGCCGCACCTCGATGTAGCCCTCGGCCAAGCGCAGGGTGTCCTTGGTCATGAGGGCGGTGCCGGGACGCGCGAGCTGCTCCATGCGCGCGGCCAGATGCGTGGTCTGCCCGATGGCGGAGTAGTCCATGTGCAGGTCGCTGTCGATGGCGCGCACCACCACCTCACCTGAGTTCATCCCGACGCGGATCTGCACGTCGATGCCCTGGGTGCGGCGGAGCTCGTCCGCGTACCAGCCCACCGTCTCCTGCATACGCAGGGCGGCGTGGCAGGCGCGCACGGCGTGATCCTCGTGGGCTACCGGCGCCCCAAAGAGCGCCATGATGCCGTCACCCATGACCTGATTCACTGTCCCCTCGTAGCGATGAATGGCCTCCATCATTCGCTCGAGAACGGGATCGAGGATCTTGCGCGCTTCTTCCGGATCGCGATCGGCGAGGAGCTCCATGGAGCCCTTCACGTCGGCGAAGAGCACGGTCACGAGCTTGCGCTCGCCCTCGAGGGCGCCCTTCGCGGTGAGGATCTTGTCGGCGAGGTGCTTGGGTGTGTAGCTCTGCGGATCGGCGAAGCGGGGAGTCGGACCTGACGCGGCGTTGGTGAGTGGCGTGCCGCACGCTCCGCAGAATCGGGCGCCCGCGGCAACCTCAACACCGCAGGACGAGCAGGTTCGCCCGAGCTTGGCCCCACACTGCTCGCAGAAGCGCGCGCCTGCGCCGCTCTGAGCCTGGCAGCGTGGACAGGTCACGGGGTAACCTCCTACAGAATAGGCGTAAGTGCCATGTGGACAGGGTGCGGCGAGTGTAGACCTCGGCGAGGGCTGTGGTCAAGTTGGTGGCGCGGTTCGGGAAGCGGGGGCTATGCTCGCCGCGTGATGGGTTCGGCCCGCTTCCGCACCCGGCGACGCCAGCTCGGGGCCATCGTGCTCGCGGCCTGTGTCGTCGCCCCCATCTTCAACGTGCTCACGAGCGAGGCTTCTGCACGGGAAGCCTGGCAGGGCGTGGTCGACGGGGTGGTCATCTCGCTCCTGGTGGGCGGCTACATGCTGTTCGCGCGCGACGGCCGCCTCCGGCCCTTCTTCCAGAAGCTCCGCTTCTGGACGGATCTCGTCCTCAGCAGCGTCATCGTGCTCGCGCTCTTCCTGGTGGGGCGCGCCACGGGCAAGATGCTGACCACTCTGGACCCGCATCGCTTCGTCATGAGCTTCACCGAGCCCCACCTGCGCTACGCCACGCCCTTCTTCGCGGTGTTCGCGGTGGTCATCACCTTCGTGCTCCAGATGAATCGCCTGGTCGGCGCCAACGTGCTCGGCTATTTCATGGCGGGCGTCTATCATCGCCCGCGGGCGGAGGAGCGCATCTTCCTCTTCCTCGACCTCCAGGGCTCGACCCGCCTCGCCGAGGAGCTGGGGAGCGCGCGTTACTTCGAGCTGCTCCGGCGCTTCGTGGACGACGTGACGGAGCCCGTGCTCCAGACGGACGCGGAGATCTATCAGTATGCGGGAGACGAGGTCGTGGTGACGTGGCGGCTGGACGCGGGGCTGCGCATGGCCAACTGCGTGCGGTGCTTCTTCGGCATTCGCGCCACCGTGGCCCGCCACGCGCCCCGCTACCAGCGCGAGTTCGGTACCGTCCCGCGCTTCCGCGGCGGACTCCACGGCGGCCCGGTCACCGGCGGCGAGCTGGGCGATCTCCGCCGGCAGATCGTCTTCGTGGGCGACATCCTCAACACCGCGGCCCGCCTCGAGGAGTACGCCAAGCGGATGAACCTCGACCTCGTCGTGTCCGGCGCGCTCCTCGATCGCCTCACCCTCCCCGAGGACGTACGCGCCGCGCGCTGCGGCGAGCTCGCGTTGCGGGGCAAGGAGGCACGCGTGGACGCCTACAGTCTCACGGAAGCCTGAACCGACCGCCGTCTCGAGTCGCGCTATCCTAGGCGCGCTCATGTCCCTGCCCGTCGGGCTCCGCGCGCTCCATCATGTAGACTTTCGCCGCTTCTTCGGAGCCCAGATGATCGCCCAGACCGGCAACTGGATGCAGACGGTCGCCCAGTCATGGCTCGTCCTCCAGCTCACCTCCTCGCCCTTCAAGCTCGGGCTGATCGGCTCGCTCCAGTTCGCGCCCATCCTGCTCTTCTCCCTCGCCTCGGGCGCCCTGGCCGACCGCGTGCAGAAGCGCCGGCTCATCGTGATCACGCAGATGGCGCAGGGCGGCCAGGCCTTCGGCCTCGCCGCTCTCGTCGCCTCCGGCCACGTCGAATACTGGCACGTGGCCCTCCTCGCCTTCTGCTCCGGCCTCGTGAACGTGCTCGACCAGCCCGCGCGGCAGTCGCTGGTGGCGGAGATGGTGGGCCGCGCCAACGTGGCGAGCGCCGTCGCCCTCAACTCCGCCTCGTTCAACGCGGCCCGCATCGTGGGCCCCGGACTGGGGGGTCTGGTCATCGCCCGCTACGGGGTGACGCCGGCCTTCATCGTGAGCGGCCTCGGCTCCGCGGCAGCGGTGATCATCTTCCTCATGCTGCGCACGCACGGCGTGCCGCGCGCGCGCTCGGGCGACGGCGTCCTCGCCGACATGCGCACGGGCATTCGCTACGCGCTGCGCACGCCGGAGATCCGCCTCACGCTGGGCCTGCTCTTCCTCGTGAGCATTTTCGTCTTCAACTTCACGGTGTACGTGCCGCTCGTCGTGCGCACCGTCCTCCACCTGGGCGCGGAAGGTTTCGGCCTCCTCATGGCCTGCCTCGGCCTGGGCGCGGTCACGGGCGCCCTCACCGTGGGGGCCCTCGGCGCGCGCCGCCCGCCCATCACCGTCATGTTCGCCATGGCCGGCCTCGCCTGCAGCTCGCTCGTCCTGCTTTCCGCGGTCCGGGTCTTCTGGCAGGCCGCCATCATGCTGTACTTCACCGGTCTCTTCGGGCTTGTGCTGGTGGCGAGCTGCAACACCGCCATGCAGCTCCTCGCTCCCGATGAGCTGCGGGGGCGCGTCATGAGCCTCTACACCCTCGTGTGGGGCGGCGTCTTCCCCATCGGAGCCTTCCTGGTGGGCGCCGTCTCCGAGCGCTGGGGAGTGAGCACCTCTCTCCGCGTGAACGGCACCGCGGGGCTGCTCGGCGTCATCCTGCTCGTGGGCTGGTGGACGTCGCGCGACACGATCGTCCAGCGACGCGAGGCCTAGAACACTCGGAGGGGGGCATCGTCCCCCTTCCGAACCTCCCCCTAGGATTCGGTTGCGCGGGCAAAGCCCGCGCTCGCAGCGGAGAACATTTGAGCGGCACGCGCTTGGTCAAGTGCGTCATGCCCGCTTGCTCCGACAGATTCCTCGCCCAGCTATGTCACGGATTCCGCACGTGCGACCGGCCGGGTGGCGTCGGGGGCAGGGGTGTGCTCAGGCGGAGTGGGACCCCCTCGTCCTGCGCGCAGCCCGCAGGGCTGCGATTCAGGCGAGTGGGTGACGCAGCATGAGCACACCCCTGCCCCCGGCGACAGGACCCGGCCGTCTCGCGCTCAGTACGTTCGTGAGAAGGCCTGGCTGCGTTTAGCGGACGATGCGCTTGATCACCATGGCCGACGGCGAGCCCGGGAACGGCCAGCCCGGGATCCACGCGGAGAAGCGACCCGCCGCACCTCCCGCCACCACGATGCGGATGTTCGACGGCTCGCGGAACTTGGGCACGGCGCTCCCTGCCACGGTGGCAAGGGTCTCCTCCCAGAGGAACTGCCGCACCTCTCGCTTCGACCAGCCGTCGCCCGCGATGGTGCGGGCGTGCTCGGGCCCGATCACGAGCACAGTGTCGCCGAGCCCCGCGTGCGCGTCACTGGCGATCACCGCGCCGCTGCGCGCGACGGTGGCGAGCACCTCGCGCGCGGTGCGCCCCTGCGTGTTCGCCACCACCTGGAGGGTCTCCGCGGCCACCGCCGCCACCGTGCTTTCCTCCGTCGCGAAGCCGTGCTCGACGTGGAGCGGCTCCCACGGGCTCGCCTCCTCGTTCTCGCCGATGCAGTACGAGTAGCGGCCGGGCTGGGAGAAGGTGGACATGCTGATGGCGCCGGGCGCGGCGCCGCCGATGTTCTGCCACACCAGGCGCACGGCGCGGCCGATGGTGGCGTTGGCGCGCCAGCCGGGGCCGAAGACCCCGGCGCCGGAGTTGACATCGAGGGCGGCGCGCACGGGGCCGTTCAGGACGAGGAGGAGGGCTACCGCGTCGGTGGTGCCCGACACCCCGACCAAGGCGAAGGCTGGATCGCAGATCGCCTCGACGCCCGCGATCACCGCGGGGACGTAGTCCGGCCGGCAGCCTGCCATGACGGCATTGACGGCAATCTTCTCGACGGTAGCCCGCCCCAGCCGCGGGGCGACCAGGCCAATCAACTCGTCGCGCGCCCGACCCGTCGCTTCCACTGCGGCGGCGACACGGGAGGCGGTGGGGGGAACGACGGGCAGACCGTCCGTGACCCCACGCGTGTGGAGAACCTCGAAGGGGTCGTCGGGAATCGTGCCGTGCGCGCTCATGTGGACTCCTGTGGCTCGGGGTTCGGGCCCCGGCTGCGACGGATGCGCACCTGCACGTCCTTGACGAGGCCGTGCTCGATCTCGATGCGCGCCTCCTGGGCGAGCACGGCCCACGCCTCCACGGTGGCGACCCATCGCATGCGCTGTCGCGTCTCGGGCTCCGCGCGCCAGCCGCGGTAGACGAGCACGCTGCGGTCCGGGGCCCCCGTCCGCTCCTCCTCCTCGACCTCGGTCCCGCACATGCGGAGCACCTCTTCCCGCGTGGTGCGGCCGGGAACGATGCGCTCCAGCACCTGGCGGCCCAAGAGCACGCCCCGCTCGCGCGGCAAGATCTTGGCTCCGGGCACGCCCAGGTGCAGGCGCGAGCGAAGTCGTCCGAGCAGGGCGACGGCGGAGCGTCCGATGACGGGGCCGAGGGCGGGACCCGCGGCCAGGAGGAGCAGCGGGATGACCACGATCATCAGGCCCTGGAGCTTGGAGAAGTAGCCGAACTGCACGCTCAGGTGCTGGGGCACCACGCCTTCCCCGGAGCCCATGAACAGCGAAACGATCTCCGTGCTCTCGAGCGACTGGCTGAGCCTCCGCGTGCTCGTGGGCGGATACACTTGCTCGATGCGCAGGTGCTCGGCCTGCGCGAAATGCACGGCGAGCTCTGCGGGGGCCTCGGCAAGGCGAAGGGCGCGATCGCGATGCTCCGCGTACATGGGAAAGATGGGCCGGTCGCGCACCTCGTTATAGGAGATGGTGAACAGGTGACGCTCGCCCGTGAAGAGCGTCTCGAACCAGCGGGTCTGTCCCGGCTTGATCGCCCCGCTCACCCGCATACGCAGGCTCGTCATGAACGTCACGTTCGGCATCTGCGGCGTCCACGGAATGCGGATCCACGTACCCGGCGGGCTCAGGCCAAGCGCGGAGCTATCCTGTACGAAGGTCACGTACGGCGCCTCCCCCGCCGACTTGGGCGCGGCCTCCACACCCTCGCCGTAGATGTTCTGGACGTACAGGGGCAGCCGCCCGCTGCCCACCACGCTGAATCCGCGCGTCTCCACGTATTTCTCGAGGGTCTTGTCGCCCTTGCTGTCACCGAGTGGGCTCGACACCTCCCCCGGCCACAGGAGGAAGATGTCCTGCTCGGTGCCGCGGCTCTTGCCCGTATCGACGTCGAGAGACCAGCGGACCTCGACGTCCACGGGACCGAGGGACGGGGTCACGGTGGCGCGAATGGTGAGGGGACCGACGGCGAAGCTGGGATCGGCCACGGAGGCAATGAAGATCTGCGCGGAAGCGGGAACGGGAAGAACGAAAAACGAGAGCGCGGCGAGAGAAAGGACGCTGCGCGCCAGAGCCATCGGCAGATGATAGCAGACCTGTGCTAGGCTCTCGGCCATGCGTGCCACCTCGCATCTCGCTGAGTTCGTCACGAAGAGCCGCTGGGAGGATTGCCCCGCGGAGGCGGTGGAGGCGGCCCGCCGCGCCATCCTCGATTGTCTGGGCGTGATGCTCGCGGGCTCCGTGGAGCCCGCCGCGCGCCTCGTGACGGACGTGGCGCGTGCGGAGGGCGGCTCACCTCTAGCCACTGTAGTGGGGACCCCGCTGCGCACGGGCGCGGTGTGGGCGGCCCTTGCCAACGGCACCGCTGCGCACGCGCTCGACTTCGACGACACCAACTTCGCCATGATGGGCCATCCCTCGGCGCCCGTGCTCGCCGCCGCCCTCGCGGCGGGCGAGCTTACGCTCGCCGACGGTCGTGCTCTCGTCCACGCCTTCCTCCTGGGCTTCGAGGTCGAAACGACCATGGCGGCGGTGATGAACCCGCCGCACTACGAGAAGGGGTTCCACGCCACGGGCACCCTCGGCACCATGGGCGCGGCCGCCGCCGCGGGGCGCCTCCTCGGCCTCGACCCCGGCCAGACGCGCGCGGCCCTCGCGCTCGCCGCCTCCCAGGCCTCGGGGCTCAAGGAAAACTTCGGCACCATGACCAAGCCGTTCCACGCGGGGCACGCGGCGCGGAGCGGCGTGCTCTCCGCGCTGCTCGCGCGCGAGGGCTTCACCGCGTCGGAGCAGGCCATCGAGGGACCGCAGGGCTACTTCGCCGTGCTGGGCGCAGGCAAGCGCGAGGAGCAGCATCTCGAGTCACTGGGCGCGCCGTGGAAGATCCTCACCTCGGGCGTGGCGGTGAAACCGTATCCCTCCTGCGCCTGCACCCACTCCATCATCGAGAGCGCACTCGAGCTTCAGCGCACGCACCGGATCACTCCCGAGCAGATCGCCGAGGTGACGGTGGGCGTGCACGCCGCGGTGCCGCGCATCCTCATCCACTCCCGGCCGCGCAGCGGGCTCGAGGCCAAGTTCTCCGGGGAGTTCTCCGCGGCGGCCGCGCTCTGCGAGGGGCGGGTGGGCATGGCAACCTTCCGCGACGACAAGACGGACGATCCCGCCATCGCGAAGCTGATGAGGCGCGTACGCCTCGTGGTGGATCCGGAGATCCCGGGCGACATGGAGCGCCACATGTGGACGCGGGTCACCGTGCGCTTCCAGGACGGGCGCGAAGTGTCCATCGCGCCGCGGCCCGTGCCTGGGCATCCCGAGCTACCGCTGTCGAAGGATCAGCTCCGGGAGAAGTTCATGGATTGTGCGCGCCTCGTGCTCTCCGAGGATCGCGCCGACACCGTACGGCAGATGCTCGAGGAGCTCGACGCCTGCCCCGATCTGCGCAGCCTCACCGCCATCCTCAGCTAGCCGGCGTTTCCCCCGCCATCCGCTCGTCGAGCGCATCGGACGTGGTCATCCGCGTGCGCCCGAGCGCCGCGCGCGCCATGTCGAGCGGGCGCGGCACCAGATCGCGCTCCGCGCGCGGAGACAGAGCGCGATGGCCGGAGGTGTTGTTATTGAGCCCGTGGAGGCGGAACCATGCGCCGGCGCGAGGCATCCCTGACGGGACGGCGCCGCGCCGGGCTCACGACGCAGGGATCCGGAGCGCGCCCTCCAGGACGGGCACCACACTGCCGCCGACGCGGATGGTCTCGATCCGCTCGCCGGTCATGGCAAGCCTGATGTGCACGAAGCTTTGCCGACGCATCTTCGTTCCCTGCTCGCTCACGATCCTTACTTCGTCAGCCGCCTTCACGAGACCATGGCGCACGAGGTATGCGCCGAGGGGCCCGCTCGCGGAGCCCGTGGCGGGATCCTCGGGGACGCCGGAGGTATGCGGGGCGAACATGCGCGAGTAGACCCGGCCGGCTCTGGGATCCGGATCGGGGGCGAAGACGAAGACGCCCATGCGAGGCCGCTCGCCCATGGTGGCGAGGAGACGCGCCACATCGAGCTGGGCCCGGTCGACCGTCTCGCGATCGCGAAGCGGGACGAACAGGAAGGTGCTGCCCGTCGAGCCCGGTTGCACCGGAGCGCCATCGAGGAGATCCTCCGCGCCGAGGCCGAGTGAAGCGGCCACGGCCGCCCGATTCTCGAGGGGAGTGTCGAACGTTGCTGGTCCCTGTGTCATCCAGATGAAGTCGGGCCGCGCCGGGTCGCCCTCGAGCTCCACAGTCACGGGCCCTATCTTCTCCTCCAGGACGAAGCGCGCAGTGTTGCGCGACGCCAGGCCTTGGGCGGCCAGTACCCACGCCGTGCCGATGGTGGGATGCCCGGCGAAGGGCACCTCGCGCGCCGGCGTGAAGATGCGCAGGGCCGCCGCGCTCTCCGCCGTCGCGGGTGGCAGGAGGAACACCGTCTCCGAGAGATTCATCTCCCGCGCGATCTGCTGCATGCGCTCATCGTCGAGCCCACGCCCATCGAGAAATACCGCGAGCGGATTCCCCCCAAACACCCGATCCGTGAATACATCCACCTGCACGAATCGATACGCACGTGCCGACATGGCGCTCATCCTATACCACGCCCTCAGCACCATGCTCTCCTCACCACCACGCCCCTCACCCTGCCCTCTCCCCCTCCGGGCGCGAGGGGAAACCTCGCCGAGCGAAACGAGGCGAACGCTACGGCAGGAAGCGGTCGACCACGAAACCCTCTCCCCAAGGGGGAGAGGGGAGGGTGAGGGGCGGCGTTACAACACGAAGCGGATTACTCTAACCGTCTCGCCCACGGTCAACATGCCTTCGGCATGTTGAGGATCAATGATGGCAGACCACGCACTCGAGCGGCGCATTGCGCGCTTTCTTGTCGTCGGCTCCCACTGGCCACGGCGCCGCGCCCCACGCGTCGCGCGTGGGTTGCACGGCCACCAGGCCCTTCTCGTTCACCGTCCGATGGCACTCCACGCACCAACCCATGGTGAGCTTAGGCCCGGGCACCGGCATCCCCGCCAGGTTCATCAGGTCGTTGCCGATGTGCTGTCCCGTCCTCGCGTGCACCTGCTCCATGGCCTCGATGCGGCCGTGACAGGTCTGGCAGACCAGCCCCGCCTGAATGTGATTCACGTGCGGGAACTGCACGTACTCCGGCAGGCGGAACACGCGGATCCATGGAATCGGCTCCTGCTTGTCCCAATAGCCGTGGAGCTTCTGCACCTGCTCGTTGCCCTGCGCGGCCACCACCTTGTGGCATCCCATGCACTTCTCCACCGACGGGATGCCCGCGGCGCGGCTGCGGCGCGCATTGGCGTGGCAGTACTGGCAGGCGATCTGATACGAGCCCGTGTGGATCACGTGGCTGAAGAAGATCGGCTGCACCGGCCCCTCGCGCACTTTGGCGATGGGCAGCACGTTGGCGGGATCGAAGGCGGGCTCAGCGAACGTGCGCACGTACTCGATCACTTCGTCGATCTGCCAGTCGGACAGTTGCGGCCTGAAGGGCGGCATCAGCGAGGACAGCCCCACCGACTGCGGCCCTTCGGAGATCACGCGATGGAGGAACTCGTGGGGGAGCGGATTCATCACCGCGCCCACCGTCAGGTCCTGTGGCTTGATGGGAAGATTCGCGCCGCCGGGGCCGTCGCCCTTGCCCGTCTCACCGTGGCAGGAGATGCAGTAGTGGTCGTACATCTCCTTGCCCCGCTTCAGCCGAGCCTCGTCATGCTTCGGCTCATGGCCAGCGGCGGCGGGATGGGCGGCGGGCGCATGCAGGCCCGACGACGACTCCTTGGGAGCGGCGGGCACCGCGGCCGACGCGACCTGCGTCTTGTTGGCGGAGCTCTTGGCTGCCCAGCTCGGCAGCCCGACCAGCAATGCTACGAGAATCACGGCAACGACGAGATAGGCGGCCACGATTGGCCGCAGGAATCCATTCATCGAGTTGTTGGCCCCCCCTTTGAACCCGGTAAACAATACAGAAATCAGCCCCCCAGGTAAAGACGTTTGACATCGGGGTCGGCCAGCAATGCCGCTCCCGAACCCTCGAAGCGGTTGCGCCCCAACTCGAGCACGTACCCACGGTCGGCCACGGCCAGCGCCCTGGCCGCGTTCTGCTCGACGACCATGAGGGTGTAGCCTGCCCCCTTCATCTGGACGAGCGTCTCGAAGATGAGCGACACGAACTTTGGCGAGAGCCCGAGCGACGGCTCGTCGAGGAGGATGAGCTTGGGCCTCGTCATGAGCGCCCGGCCGATGGCCACCATCTGCTGCTCACCGCCCGAGAGCGTGCCAGCTTTCTGGGTGCGACGCTCGGCCAGGATCGGGAAGAGTGTGTATACCCGCTCCAAGGCTTCGCGGACGCGACCGCCGTCGCGCTCGATGTAGGCCCCCATCTCGAGATTCTCGAGCACGGTCATCTGCGGGAAGACGATGCGCCCTTGGGGCACATAGGCGAGGCCGCGCGGCAGCACCTGATCCGGGCGGAGCCCGGTGATCTCCTGCCCGTCGAAGATGACGCGGCCGCTCGTGGCGTGGACGAAGCCCACGATCGTCTTGAAGGCCGTCGACTTGCCCGCGCCGTTGGGGCCGATCACGCTGACCATCTCGCCCACGCGCACCTCGAGGGTGACATCGTGCAGGATCGGCACCTTCCCGTAGCCCGCGGTCAGCCCTTCCGCGCGGAGGAGCGGCGCCGTCACGGGCGCCGCTCGCAGATGTAGAGGATGTGCGGGTACGGCAGGAAGTCGACCATGAGGTGACGATGCACGGAGAAGCCCACCTCGCCCAGCAGGCGCGTCAGCGCCTCGGCGTCCCAGTACCGAACCGGCGTGCTCGGGTCCATCACCTTGTCGAGGAGGTGGGTGAACCAGCGCTTGTAGGCGGGGCGGCGATCCACATCCTTGATGAGGAGCCGGCCTCCCGTGGGGAGGACCTTGGCCATCTGCTCGAGGAGCGGACGCACCGCCTCCTCGGGAATGTGGTGGACGATGTCGAGCATGTAGGCGGCGTCGAAGGCCTCGTTGCCGCGGAAGTCCATCACGTCACCCGTCTCGTAGCGCACGTTCGAAAGCCCGAGCTTGCGGCTGGCGGCACGGGCCATGGCGATGCGGCGCGCGTTGCGGTCGAAGCCCTCGAGGCGCAGCCCGGGGTGGACGCTCGCGTAATAGAGGGAGAAGAGGCCGAAGCCGCAGCCGAGATCGAGGACGCGCCCGCGCTCGGGGAGGTACTGGCCGATCTCGTCGAGGAAACGCTGGCGGAGGATCCCGAAGCGCCCCCAACAGTAGCCGCGGACGATCCAGTCGTCGTAGGCGCGGATGACGTTAAGAATAGGCTCGGCGCGCATAGATTCGGTAGCCGTCACCGTTGACGGCGAGGGTGTAGTCGCGGGCGAGGAGCCTCGTTACCGCCGGAAACTCCTCGAGACGATCGTAGCCGGACCGCCGCCACGTGTCCTCGAAGACCACGATGGCCGTGGGCCGGCCGCGCTCCAAGAAGCGGACGAACTCGTTCCGCAGCGCCTCGATGCGCGGGTCTGCCTCGTCGTGGAAGAAGTGGAAGTCGTAGAGAAAGCGTGTGGGCTGGCGCAGGTGCAGCCGCAGCAGTGCATGCACGCCGCCGCCCGTGACGTCCATCACCTGCACGGGGCCCTCGCCGGCCAGCGGCCGGAGCTGGCGCACCAGCGCGGCGACCCGGCGCTGCTTGTCGGCGATCCACGGCGCATCCGCCGCGTCCACTCCCTTGACGCTGAGGAGCGCCACGGTGAGCACTAGGACGGGGAGGGCGAGCCCGTGGGCGAGCCGGGGAATCCGCGACGGCGTGGCGGCCGCGGCCCGCGAGTGCGCCGCGAGCGGAATCGAGGCCAGCGCGCAGGCGAAGAGGCCGAAGGGATAGAGGTGATATTCCCATCCCTTGCCCTGGATCGTGTAGTGCGCGACTCCGTAGACGAGACCCAGGACGGCGAGCCAGCGACGAACACCGTACGGCTCGGGCAGCGCTCTCGCGAAGCCGAGGAGCCCGAGAACGAGCAGGCAGCTCCAGATCTGCCAGCCGAGCACGTGCCAGCGGAGACCTTCCCATACCCCGACGCGTCCCACTTGGCTGTACAGCGGCAGCACGTAGCCCACGAGGATCCCGGCGAAGGGTCCGGCGCCGCCGCGCCACGCGAGCCAGCCGAGCACGAGGACAGGTACGGCGAGCCCGGCCGCGCACCAGATGACGAGCATCCGGAGAGCGTTGGCACGCCAGGCACCGAGAGCGGCCACGACGGCGCAGCCGACCCAGAACAGCGCCGCCTGCGGTTTGATCATCACGGAGGCTCCCGTGGCGAGGCCACCCCACAGCGCGGGCCCGAGGACGGCGCCGCTCTCCCACACGCGCGCGGCGCCCCACGCGGCCAGCACGAGGAAGAGTGTGAGGAGATAGTCGCGTTGGCCCGCTCGCCACGCGCCGCCCGAGAGGTGGTAGAGCACGAAGAGCAAGGCCGCGGCAAGCCCGCTCGCCACATCGCCCATGCGCCGCGAGAAGCCGAAGAGAGCGGCCGCGGTGAGGAGGAGCCAGCCGAGATCGAACAGCCGCCACGCACGGTCGCCCTCGCCCAGGACGCCGATCACCCCCCAGTGCAGGAGATAGACGCCGGGCAGGTTCATGTCGAAGACGTCGCGATAGGGCACGGCGCCCTGGGTCATCAGCCAGGCGACGTAGTGCATCAGGGGCGCGTCGTGCACGAGCGTCCAGCCCCAGGAGCGCCAGCCCAGATAGACGGCGAGGGCGGCGCTAGCGGCCAAAATAGGCTTCAATCACGCGCTCGTCGGTCTGGATGATTCCCGGCGGTCCCTCGGCCAGCTTCTCCCCGTGGTCGAGGACGAACACCGTCTCGCAAAGCCCCATCACCATCTTCATGTCGTGCTCCACGAGGAGGATGGTCTTGCCGCGATCGCGCAGAGCGCGCACCGCGTCGAGGAGATCGTTCAGCAGCGTGCGATTCACCCCCGCGGCCGTCTCGTCGAGGAGGATGAGCTCGGGGTCGGTCATGAGCACGCGCACGAATTCCACGAGCTTCTGCTGCCCGTAGGAGAGATTGCCCGCGAACTCGCCGGCCAGTCGCTCGAGCTTGACGAAGGCGAGCAGCTCCTGGGCCCGCGCCCGGGCCGCTGCGTAGTCGTTGGTGGTGACCACGAGGAGATTCTCCAGCGCGGTCAGCTCGGGAAAGACGCGGATGACCTGGAAGGTGCGCCCGATGCCTTCGTGGAAGACCCGGTGCGGCTTGAGCCCGTCGAGGCGCCGGCCCTTGAAGCGGATCTGCCCCTCGTCGATGCGCTCCACCCCCGTGATGCAGTTGAAGAGAGTGGTCTTGCCCGAGCCGTTCGGCCCGATGAGGCCGTAGATGTGTCCCGCCTCCAGGGAGAGCGATACGCCGTTGACGGCGGTGACTCCGCCGAAGCGCTTGACCACGCGATCCACGGCGAGGATGGGCTCCATCAGATGGTGCGCGGCAGGTTGTACTTCTGCTGGAGCACGCCGAGGATCCCCCGCGGCATGAGGAGGACCACGGTGATGATGATGGCGCCGAAGAGGAGCTGGTGGAGATAGATGAAGCGCGCCCAGATCATCTCCTGGAGGGTGAAGAGGAGCACGGCGCCCAGCACCGGCCCCCAGATGGTCCCCTTGCCGCCGAAAAGAACCATGACGATCATGGTGATGGTCATGATGAGGGGGAAGACGGAGATGGGCTCGATGTAGCTCTGATCCCGCGCGGCGAGGCCGCCCACGATGCCGGGGGCCACCGCGGAAAGGAGGAAGGCATAGAGCTTGTAGCGGAAGGTGTCGATGCCCATCGATTCCGCCGCCACCTCGTCCTCCCGGATGGTCATGAGGCGGAGGCCGAACCGCGAGGTGACGATGACGTAGGCCAGCCCGGTCACCGCCACCGCGGTGAGCCCCATGGCGTAGTAGATGGGCACGCTGGCGTAGAGCGCGGGCAAGGACAGCCCGCTGCCCCCGCCCGTCAGCCGCTCGAAGTAGGATACGGCGACCCGCAGCACCTCGTTGAGGCCGAGCATGGCGATCGCGAAGTAGGGGCCCTTGAGGCGCAAGCAGGGAAACCCGATGACGAGGGCGAGCACGACGGCGCCCAGCCCGCCCGCGAGGGAGGCGAGGAGCCAGGGCCAGCCGAGCTTGGCGATGAGGATGCCTGCGGTGTAGGCGCCCATGCCGAAGAAGGCAATGTGGCCGAAGGACACGTAGCCCGTGAGCCCGGAGATGAGATTCCAGGACTGGGCAAGGGCGATCCACATGAAGAGCTGGAGCATGAAGCGCACGCCGTAGCCCGTTCCCGCGATGGGATAGAGGGCGAGCACGACGAGAACGACCACAAGGAACGGGAGGAAAAGGTGCCTCATGAGGCGCGGCCTCTGAGCAGGCCCGTGGGCCTCACGAGGAGGACCAGCACGAGCAGGACGTACGCCACCGCCTCGTTCACCTGGGTCGTCAGAAAGAGCGAGGAGATCTGCTCGATCAGGCCCAGGAGCAGTCCGCCCAGCAGCGCGCCGGGATAGTTCCCCGCGCCCCCCAGCACGATGACGAGGAAGGACTTGAAGGTATAGACCTGCCCCATCTCAGGCTGGATGGCCACCATGACGGCCACGAGGGTGCCGCCCGCCGCGGCCAGCGCCGAGCCGATCCCGAAGGCGAGCAGGTGGATGCGTCCCACGTCGATCCCGCACACCTGCGCCACCTCGCGGCTCTGCGACACCGCGCGGATGGCCTTGCCGAGCCGAGTGGCCTTGAGGAAGAGGAAGGCGGCCGCGGTGATGACGATGGCGAAGGCGCAGGCGATCACTCGCGATTTCGAGAAGGCGAAGGGCCCCAGGACGAAGGACCCGGTGAGGTACTCGACGGAACGGAGGTCGGCGGTGAAGGCGAGCTGGGCGAGGTTCACGAGCGCAATAGAGATGCCGAAGGTGAGGAGGAGGGTGGAGAGCTCAGGGGCGTCGACGACCCGGCTCACGAAGAGCCGCTGCAGCACCATCCCCACCACGAAGAGGACCGGCATGGAGACCACGAGAGAAAGATAGGGGTTGAGCCCGAGCCAATGGAAGAGCCAGAAGGTGGTGTAGGCGCCCAGCATGAGGAGCGGCCCGTGGGAGACGTTCAGCACGCGCATGACACCGAAGATGAGCCCCAGGCCGAGGGCGACCATCGAGTACAGCGCGCCCGCCAGCAGGCCAGAGATGACGACCTGGCCCAGCATGGCGGGCGTGATGACGAACAAGGGGTCAGGCTACCGCTGGTTCCACGGGGGCGTGGGGAAGCGCGGCTTACCGTTGGCGAGGTCGTCGGGCCACACCACCACGCGCTTGCCGTCCTGCCACTGGATCATCACCATCTTGTGGGCGATCTGGAAGCCGTCCTGGTCCACCGCGTAATCCCCGAACGCCGTGCGCATCTTGAGCTTGAGGAGCTCCGCGCGCACGAGCTCGGCGTCGAGGCTCTTGGCGCGCTTCACCGCCTCCGCATAGATGAGACAGCCCGCGTAGCCCGCCGCCGCATGGTAGGACGGCTCGTGCTTGAACTTCTTGCTGTAGGCCGCAAGGAATTCCTTTTGGCCCGGGTAGGATAGGGACTCGTCCCATTGCGTGGAGCCGTACACGTACTCTCCGTTCGTCTTGAGCAGCGTATAGAACTCCGGAATGTCGCCGCCCACCGTGACCGCGAACATCTTGGGGTTCACGTTCAGCTCGCGCATCTGGCGCGTGATGGCCACCGCGTCATCGAAGTAGGTGGCCGCGGCGAGGACATCCGGGTTGGCCGCCTTGAGCTTCACGAGGAGAGCGGAGAAATCGGTATTGCCCTTGGGATACGACTCCTGGAGCACGACCTGGAGCCCTCGCTTCTTCGCCAGCTCCACCGTGCCCGCGGTGGAGGCCTTGGGGAAGAGGGTGTCCTCGTTGATCACCGCGATGGTCTTGAGGCCGCGCTTGGCCGCCATGTCCACGAAGCCTTCCAGATACACCTCGGCGGGCGAGATGACCATGAAGATGTACTTGCGCCCCTGCCGGAAGATGGAGGTGGTGGCGGCGAGCGGCGAGACGAGAACCTTCTTGTACTTCTCGCTGATGCCCGCCACCGATTCGGTGATGCCGGAGGAATAGGGACCCATCACCGCGTCGACCTTGTCCTCGGTGATGAGCTTCTCGTAGAGGCGCTGCGCGGTCTGGGTCGAGGACTGGTCGTCGTACATCACGAACTCGACCTTGCGCCCGAGCAGGCCGCCCTTGCCGTTGAGCTCGTCTGCGCACACCTCGTAGCCTTCCTTCTGATAGGTGCCCGGCTTGGCGTAGGTGCCGGTGAGCGAGAGCGATGCGCCGATCTTGATGGGGGCCTGAGCGTACGCCGGCGCGGGCCCCAGTGACCAGCCGAGCGCGAGGGCGCCGGCGAGACTCCATAGAAATGTGGACATCGGGGATCCTCCCGAACTGGCCCGGAGTGAAGTGGCCTGGAGTGAGCTGTGGTCTGCGGAAATTAGCCTTGTTTTTAGCAAACTTGGGCGCAACTGTCAAGACGCTCCGGGGCCGTCGGCGAGGCTTCCTTGCTACTTCAGCGAGGTGAAGGTGAAGGCGCGGATGATGTGCCGCTGAGCGACCACGAAGACGAGGAGCACGGGAGCGACCACGAACATGCTCCCCGCCATGATCACGTGCCACTTGTCGCCTGTGCCCTCCTCGCGCAGCATGGCGACGCCGATGGGGAGGGTGCGCACGGCCTCGTTGGTGGTCATGACGAGCGGCCAGAAGAAGTCGTTCCAGTGATAGACGACGCTGAAGAGGGAGAAGGCGACCAGGGTCGGGCGCGCGATGGGAGCGAGCACGCGGAAGATGATGGTGAAGGTGCCCGCGCCGTCCACGCGGGCGGCGTCCACGATGTCGTCCGACACCTGCAGGAAGGCCTCGCGAATCAGGAAGGTGCCCAGGGCGGAGACGGAGTAGGGAACGATGAGCGAGGCATAGGTGTTGAGGAGGCCGACCTTGCTGAAGAGCATGTAGAGGGGGACGAAGCGCACCTGGGGCGGCACGATCAGGCAGGCGATGACCACGAGGAAGCAGGCATCGCGCCCGGGGAAGCGCAGCTTGCTGAAGGCGAAGCCGGCGAGGCAACCGAAGAAAAGCTGACACACCACGATGCCCACCGTCTGCACCGCATTGTTCACGGCGTAGCGAAGAAACGGTCCCGAGGCCCACGCCTTGGCGTAGTTCTCCCAGTGGAAGGTTTCCGGCCAGAGGGTGGGGGGAACACGGGTGACGGCCGCCATGTCCTGGAGCGACGTGCTCACCATCCAGAAGTAGGGAAAGACCTCGACGATGGCGACCAGTCCCAGGGCGGCCAGGATGAGCGAGCGGAGCGCGGGGCCACGGGCGCTCACGCCGAGTAGTGCACTCGCCGTCGGAAGACCAGCCACTGGGCAAACGTGAGGGCCACGATCACCGTGAAGAACAGCACCACAGCCGCGGAGGCCCGGCCGAGCTTGAAGTACTGAAAGGCCTGCTCGTAGATGTAGTAGACGTAGATCACCGTCGAGGTGACCGGCCCACCTTGCGTCATGATCTTCACGATGTCGAAGCCCTGGAAGCTCGTGATGGTCAATGTGATCAGGAGGAAGAGGGTGGTCGGGGTGAGGAGCGGCCACGTCACGTGCCGGAAGCGTTGCCACGCTCCCGCTCCGTCGAGGGCGGCCGCCTCGTAGAGATCGCCGGGGATGGCTTGGAGTCCGGCGAGGTAGATCACCATCGGATACCCAACGGTCTTCCACACGGTGACGAGCACGAGCGACCACAGGGCGAGGCGATGGTCGCCCAGCCAGTTCAGCGCGGGGAGACCCACGAGCCTGAAGAGATGGGCGACGAGGCCGTACTGCGGGTCGAGGAGCCAGATCCAGAGGAGAGAAACGGCGACCCAGGAGACGACGTAGGAGCTGAAGATCGAGGCCCGGAAGAGCGCGCCCATGCGCGTGCGATCGTTCAGGAGCACGGCGAGGGCAAGTCCGGCGGTCTGGGAGAGAAGGACCACGCCCACCGAGTACGTGACGGTGTTGGTGACGACTTCCAGGAATTCTGGGGAGGCGAGCGCGCGATAGTTCGCCACGCCGACCCAGCGAGCGGGCATGGCCAGGTCCCACTCGTAGAAGCTGACCCAGGCGGAATAGGCGACGGGATAGAGATAGACGAGGGCGAAGAGGAGCAGCGAAGGCGCGGCCAGGGCATATCCCAGCCGCGCCTCCGCGCGGGCCCTACGGCTGCTTCGCGAGGAACTCGTTGGCCTTGGCCTCGGCCGCCTGCATCACCTCCGCCGCGGACTTGATGCCGAGTACGGCTGCCTCGAGGTTGGGCTGGATTACCTCGCGCTGGATCTCGATCAGTGCCGGTGTGTAGGGGAAGCGCTGCGCGGTGCGGAGCTGATCGATGGCCGTCTTGTAGTTCGGGTTCTGCTTGTAGAAGGCCTGCATCTCCGGCGAGTCCACCGCGGACGTTCGGATGGGCATGTAGCCCGTGGCCTTGGACAGCGAGATGGTCTGCGCGGGCTCCGTCATCCACTTGATGAAGGCCCAGCCCGCTTCCTTCTGGGGCGTGGGCGCGTCGCGGGCTATGACGAAGAAGGTTCCGCCCGTGGGCACGGCCTGCTTGACCTTGCCGGGGAGAAAGGCGGTGCCCAGCTTGAACTTGGCATTCTCCGTCATGTAGTTGAGGAACGCGGTGGAGGTGAAGATCATGGCCGTCTTGCCGTTGATGAAGTCCGTGTTGGTCACCGTCCAGGCGTTGTAGTCCTTGCCCGGCGGCCGCTTCATCGTCTTGTCCTTGTTCACGAGGTCAACCCAGAACTGGAGCGCCTCCGTCCCTTTCTCCCGGAACGCAGCCCTCTTGCCATCGGGCGTCACGAGCGAGCCGCCCGCTTCGTGGAGCAACGCGAACCAGAACCACCAGTCCACGGGCACCTCGAAGCCGTACACCTTGGTCTCGCTGCCTTCGCGCACGGTGAGCTTACCCGCTGCGTCGCGCAGCTCGTCCCACGTGGTCGGGACCTTCACGCCCTTGGCCGCGAGCATGTCCGCGTTGTAGTAGAGGATGGGCGTGGAGCGGAAGAAGGGCAGGACCATGAGGGGAGCGGGAGGCTTGCCGAGGTAGTCGAAGTAGGTGTTCTGTGTCTGGCCGGGCAGGTAGTCCTCGAGATTGACGCCGTTCGGCCCTTTGGCATAGGGCTCGAGATTCTCGAAGAGGCCGGAGGCCGCGAGCTGGGGCACCGCTTCGCCGATCACGTGAAAGGCCGCGGGCGCCGTCTTGGTCGCCGCCGCCGCGCGGATCTTGGCGAGGGCGTCGAAGTAGTCGCCCTGGAAGGTGCCCTCGATCCGATACTTGGACTGCGACTCGTTGAAGCGCTTGATGTGCGCTTCCGTCACCTCGCGATTCGTGCCTCCGAAGGAATACCAGAATTGCGCCACGATGGGTCCCTGCGCGGCGGCTGGGCCAGCCGCTCCCAGGAGCCCCACGATCAGCACCAGCGCTACCGCTCGTGTCATCGTCTGCCTCCTTCGATCTCGGGGGAATCGTCGAAGCGGCGCGGTGGCCGCCGCGAATGAGCCGCGGGGATTATAGCGCGAGCTTCCCCACGGAAGCGCCGGGCCTCCGCGAATTGACGGACGTCGCGAGTCCCGCTATGGTGGCTCGGCCATGCTCACGACTACGCTCGCCGGCAGCTTGCCGAAGCCCTCCTGGCTCGCGGATTCGACCCACCAGCTCTTCGCGCCGTGGGTGGCGCCCGCTGACCGTCTCCGCGAGGCGCAGGACGACGCCGTGCGCCTGGCCCTTTTCGATCAGGAAGAGGCCGGCATCGACATCGTGAGCGACGGCGAGCAGCGCCGCCGACACTACATCTGGGGCTTCCTCGACGGGCTCACGGGCACCGACACCATAGAGCTCGGGCAGAAGCGTACCCGGGGCGGGCGCTACGTCGCCCAGCAGGGAGTGGCTCGAATCGTGGGTGAAGTGACGTGGCCCGGTTCTGTCATGGGCCCCGCGCTGGCCTTCGCGAAAGCGCACACGCGCCGTCCCGTGAAGGTCTGCCTCCCCGGCCCCATGACCATGGTCGACACCACCCTCGACGAGCACTACCGGTGCGATGAAGAAACGCTGGCCATGCACTTCGCCGGCGTGCTGAACGCGGAGGCGCGCGCACTCGCCGCGGTCGGCGCCGATGTGGTTCAGTTCGACGAGCCCTGCTTCAACATCTATCTCGACAAGGTGAAGGCCTGGGGCATCCGCGCGCTCGAGGCCGCGATCACCGGCGTGAACTGCACCACGACCATCCACATCTGCTACAGCTACGGCATTCCCCGCGTGCTGGCGTGGAAGAAGCAGAACACGGAATGGGGCCAGTACGGCGTGACGCTACCCCTTTTGCGGGAGACGCGGATCAATCAGATCTCGGTGGAGTGCGCAGCCTCCGGGGTGGACGTAGCGGTGCTCGAAGGCGCGCAGGGCAAGGACATTCTCCTGGGCGTCATCGACGTGGGCACGGAGGAGGTGGAAACGCCGGCGCTGGTCGCGTCACGCATCCGAAAAGCGCTTCCCTACGTCGATCCGGGGCGCCTCTTCCCCTGCACCGACTGCGGATTGGTGCCGCGGACGCGGGGGGCGGCGCGAGCCAAGCTGAGCGCGCTCGTCGAGGGCACGCGGATAATTCGCCGCGAGCTGGGCCGCTGATCCATTGAATCTCCTTTTCACTGGATGATCCGGTCCGCGCGATTCAGGATCGAGCGCGGGATCGTGATGCCGAGCGCTTTCGCGGTCCTCGCATTGACGATCAGCTCGAACTTCGTGGCTTGCTCGACGGGCAGGTCAGCGGGCTTCGCGCCCTTCAGGATCTTGTCGAGGTAGGTGGCGGCGAGCCGGGTGCGAGAGGCTCATCTCGGCCTCTAGCCCGCTTGACGGGAGCGGGCGGAGAGTGAATGATGCCGGGGGAACATGGCCAAGGACGTCCGTCCGGTTCACCATGCCGACCGCCGACACGATGTGACGATGCCGTATGCGCCGGCGCTGCTCGTGCGGCGCGGCAGCCTGCTCTTCCTCTCGGGGGTGACGGCCGCGCCCGTGTACCATAGCCACCCCCATCGCGAGGAGGAGTTCGATCTTCCGCGGTCCATGCGCGAGCAGGCGGTTCTCGCCATGGAGAATCTCCGGAAGACCCTGGAGGCGGCCGGCTGCCGCATGAAGGACCTCGTCTCCGCCACCCGCTATCTCACGGACGTGAACGAGCAGGACGACCTCAATCGGGTGTGGGCGGAGTATCTCGGCGGCCACCTTCCCACCACGACCACCGTGGAAGTCTCGCGACTCGCCACTCACGCCAATTGCAAGATCGAGATCAGCGCCATCGCAGTCGCCGAGGCCGCCGCGACGCCCCGCGCGCCACGGTCCACAAAGCTTCGTCGCTCCCGCGCGAGCCGACATCCGAAGCGCACCCGATGACATCCGGAGGCCAGGACGCCATGTTCCCTGCACCGAACCATTGCCCAGTGAGCCGACGTCGATTCCTCGAGGCGGGCATCGCCCTCGCCGCCTGGCCCCTCCTGGGTCACCCCACGCGCGTCCTCGCCCAGGCGCCCGCCAAGACCACGAAGGTCCTCGACTTCACCACGGGCGCCGACGTGGCCAAGGCCGAGCAGGAGGGCGAGGTCGTCTACTACGGTCACGACGGCGAGGCGGCCATCGCGGCCTTGCTGGAGGCCTTCCGCAAGGACTTCCCGAAGATCAAAACCAACTACGTGCGGCTGCAGACGGGGGCGCTCTACGCGAAGATCACCGCGGAGCGCTCGGCCAACCGCTATTTGGTGGACGTGCTCCAGCTCTCCGACATCTCGCCCGCCATCGACTTCCAGAAGAAGGGTGGGTATGAGAGCTACCTGTCTCCCGAGTACGCGAGCTACAAGCCCGCGTATCTGAGCACGCCCGCCGGCGCCTTTGCGTGGGTGGGCGTGACCTTCGCGGGCATCTCCTACAACCGCAGCAAGGTGAAGCCCGAGCAGGCGCCCAAAGCCTGGAAGGACATTCTGAATCCCGCCTTCAAGGACGGCATCAGCGCCAAGCTCGCCACCTCCGGCATGCAACACGCGCAGTGGTACATGCTGCGCAAGCTCTACGGCAACGACTTCTGGCAGGAGTTTGCCAAGCAGCGGCCGCGCGGCTTCGACGCCCGCGCCCAGCTCTTCGACCGGCTCGCCAAGGGCGACGACCGCGTGTGCGCGCTCGCCGAATACGGCGGCTACACCCTGTTCAAGGACAAAGGCGCGGACATCGAGTTCGTGGCGCCCCCCGACGGCCTGCCCGCCACGCCGGCTATCCTCGGCGTGGTCAATCGCGCGCCGCATCCGGAAGCGGCCAAGCTCTTCATGGATTGGGCGGTCTCCAATCGCGGCCAGTCCGTGTACCAGAACACGCCGCTCCTGCTCTACGGCTCGCTCCGCAACGACGCGCCCCCCATGCTGACGGGGAAGAAGCTGAGCGACTTCAAGCTGCTCTTCCCCTCCGACTGGGCAGACTTCCAGGCGAGCCATGCCGCCTTCGTGAAGGAATGGAACGGCATCATGGGGCTCTGAGAAAGCCTGCCCCCGTGATGCCGGGAAGACGGGCCTGGTCCTGGCGGCCGGGTCCCGCCGTGGTCAGCCTCTTCGTCGGCGGGGCGGCCGTCCTCGTCGTCTTCTATCCCATCTTCTACCTGATCCAGGCTTCGCTGAGCGTCGGTGATCCACAGGCGCGTCCGCCGGAGGCGTACGGCCTTGCGAACTTCGTGGATCTCACGCGCTACGCCCAGATTTTCTGGAACACCATCCTGGTGTCCGTGGTGGCGACCGTCTTCGCCATCCTGCTCGGCTTCGTCCTCGGGTGGATTCTCTCGCGCGCCAACGTGCCGGGCCGGGAAGCTCTCGAGCCGCTCATGGCCCTCCCGTACTACGTGACGCCGCTCATGGGCGCCCTCGCCTGGAGCCTCATCGGCTCGCCGAGCGGAGGCTTTCTCAACCAGGTCTGGCGGGCTCTCGGCGGAGAGGGCCATCTCATCGACATCACCACGCCCTATGGCATCGCCTGGGTGATGGCGCTCTTCGAAGGATCGGTCGCCTTCGTCATGATCGGTGCCGTCCTGAAGTCCATGGACCCGGCGCTGGAAGAAGCGTCACAGATGCTGGGCGCCGGCCGGCTCCGCACCATGCTGAAGATCACGCTACCGCTCGTCCTGCCCGGCGTGCTCGGCGCGGCGATCTTCGTCCTCGCCGAGATGCTCGGCTCGTTCTCCGCCGCGCTCGTGCTGGGCCTGCCCAACCGTTTCTACGTCGTCACCACCGCGATGTATCAGCTCGTCTCCCAGTACCCTCCGCGGTTCCCGCAGGCCGCGGCCATGGGCGTCTCGCTCTTCGCCGTCATGTTCGCCATGGTCTGGATCTATCGCCGCATCGTGAGCCGAGGCAGCTACGTGACCATCACGGGGAAGGCGTTCCGGCCACGAGCCATGGACGTGGGCCGGCTCCGGTGGGCGCTCCTCGCGGTGTGCCTGGTGTACCTCTTCATCGCGGTGCTCCTGCCCGTGCTCACCCTGCTCTACGCCTCCCTCCAGCGGCTTGCCACCGCGTTTCCACGACTCGACAACTTCACGCTCGCCAACTACACGACGGCACTGTCGCTCGACGCCGTCCGCTCCGCTCTCGCAAACAGCCTGATCCTGGGCGTGGCCACCGCGGGCCTCGGCGTCCTCCTCATGGGCTTTCTCTCTTGGCTGATCTATCGTTCGCGCTTGCCGGGCGCGGGGGCGATCGAGTACGTGCTCATGTTCCCGCAGGCGGTGCCCCGCCTCGTCTTCGCCTTCGGCATGCTCTGGGCGTGGCTGGTCTTCCCCCTCCCCATCTACGGCACGCTGTGGCTCCTCCTCATCGCCTATCTCACGGTATTCCTGCCCCTGGGCATCCGGACCATCTCCGGCGTGATGCTGCAGATCGACCGGACACTCGAGGAATCCGCGCAGATGTGCGGCGCCTCCTGGGGCTACCGGCTGCGCACGGTGACGATGCCGCTCCTCCGCCCCGGCCTCATCGCGGCGGCGCTCCTCCTCTTCATCGCCAGCGTGCGCGAGCTGGGAGCGTCCATCCTGCTCATGGGCCCCAAGGCCAAAGTGATCACGCCGGCCATCGTGGAGTCGTGGTTCTCCACGAGCACCGAGCAGACGGCGGCCATGGCCCTCCTGCAGACGCTGGCGGTGGCCCTGGCCCTGATCCTCCTCTTTGCCGTGGCGAAGCGGGCCACGCAGCCCGCCGGCGAATGACCGGAGCCTCCGCCGTCTCGGCGCCCCGCGCCGCCTCCATCGAGGTGAAGGACCTCGTGGTCCAGTACGGCAGCGTCACCGCCGTACGGGGCGTGAGCTTCTCCGTAGAAGCCGGCGAGCATCTCACGCTGCTGGGACCCTCGGGCTGCGGCAAGACCACCACGCTGCGGGCCATCGCCGGGCTCGAGAAGCCGATGGCCGGAGAGATCCGCATCGACGGCGCCGTCGTGTACGACTCGCGCGCTCGCGCGCAGGTGCCGCCGGAGCGGCGAGGGCTTTCCATGGTCTTTCAGTCCTACGCCATCTGGCCGCACATGACCGTCTTCGACAACGTCGCCTATGGCCTGAGAGTCCGCCGCGAGCCCGAAAGCGAGATCGCCCGAAAAGTCGGCTGGGCCCTTGGGCTCGTGCAGATGGCCGAGCTGGCGAGCCGGAGCGCGTCGAAGCTCTCCGGCGGCCAGCAGCAGCGCGTCGCCCTCGCGCGAGCTTTCGTCTTCTCGCCGTCCGTGCTGCTCTTCGACGAGCCGCTGTCGAATCTCGACGCCAAGCTTCGCGCCGAGATGCGCGTGGAGCTGAAGGAGCTCCAGCGCCAGCTCGGGATCACCTCCGTCTACGTGACGCACGACCTCGAGGAAGCGCTGGCCATTTCCGACCGGATCATCGTGATGCGCGACGGCATCATCGAGCAGATCGGAACGCCCGCCGAGATCTACGAGCTGCCCCGCAACGCCTTCGTGGCCGACTTCGTTGGCTCGGCCAATCTCATCCGCGGCCGCCGGCGCCCCGAGCTGGACGACGACGGCCTGATCGTCCTCGAGACGCCGAGCGGCACGCTCGTCCACGGCGTAGCCCATGGCCGGCGCTCCGGAGACGACGCGGTGTTTTCGGCGCGCACCGTGCATCTGCAGCTCTCACGCGAGCGGCCCCGCGGCCAGCGCAACGTGTGGACGGCGCGCGTGCGGAGCCGCGTATTTCAGGGAGACTTCACGCAGTACCACCTCGACTGGGATGACCGCCGGGTCGTCCTTCGCTGCGTGACCGCCGATCCGGTGGCGGAGGGCACCGATCTCTTTCTCAGCGTGGACCCGCGGCACTGCATCCTGCTGGAGGAGTAGTCGCGGGCCGTGCTAGGCTCCCCCCACCATGAAAATCACTGACGTTCGCCTGACTCTCTTCGCCTGGGACGACATTCCTGCCACCACCTACGGGCGCCACACTGGGCGCTTCAGCGGCAAGAGCCAGCTCGGCCTCGTCACCATCGAGACCGACGAGGGCGTGCCCGGCCACGCCTTCCTCGGCTCGTCCATGCGCGGGGCGCATCTCGACGGGCAATCGCTGATCCAGTTCCTCAAGCCCGTGGTGATGGGGCAGGATCCCCTCGCCCGCGAGCGCCTCTACCAGGCGATGTGGCACAAGAACCGCCAGACGACCTTGCGCGCCATCGGCGCCATGGACGTGGCGCTGTGGGACATCGCGGGCAAGGCGGCGAACCAGCCCATCCACCGTCTCCTCGGGTCATATCGAGACAGCGCGCCCGCCTACGCGAGCTCGGCGGTGCTGCCGACCAAGGAGGCCTACGCGGAAGAGGCCCTGCGCTTCAAGGCCGAGGGATGGACGACGTACAAGATCCATCCACCCACCGATCCCGCGGTGGACATCGAGGTCTGCCGCGCCGTGCGCCGCGCGGTGGGCGATGGCTTTCGGGTGATGCTCGACTCGACGTGGGCCTATCAATATCCCGACGCCCTCCGCGTGGGCAAGGCGGCGGAGGAGCTCGGCTTCTACTGGTACGAGGATCCGCTCGCCGATGACGACATCCTGAGCTACGTGAAGCTCAAGCAGCACCTGGCCATTCCCATCCTGGCCACGGAGTACACCCCGGGCGGCCTCACCGCCTTCGCGCCCTGGCTCGTGCATCAGGCCACGGACTTCCTCCGCGGCGATGTGGCGGTCAAGGGTGGCATCACCGCTCTCGTGAAGGCGGCCCATCTCGCCGAGGCCTTCCACATGAACTTCGAGATCCACCACGGGGGCAACTCGCTCAACAACGTGGCGAATCTCCACGTGACCATGGCCATCCAGAACTGCGAGTACTTCGAGGTGCTCCTGCCCGCGGGCGCGCAGAAGTACGGCCTCGCCCAGGACATCGAGGTGGATCGCCAGGGACTCGTGCACGCCTTCAACGGCCCGGGGCTAGGCGCGGCCATCGACTTCAACCTGATCGAGCGGAAGAAGGTCGCCGTCCTGAGCTGACGAGGGCTTGGGGCGCTCGCTCAGGACGAGCGGTCAGGACGGCAGGGTGTAGCGCCGCTCGATGGCCGCCCTGATCAGGCGGCGGCTGTCCTCGGGAGGCAGGCTCGCGTCGGCTTCCACGGCCGCCGCCTCGGCGGCGAGCCCCTCGTCCTTGATCGCTTCTCGGAACCAGCGGGAGTAGTCCCGGTTGCGGAGATGATGCGTCCAGGTCTCGTCATCGACCCCGGCGGCGAGCTGGATGAAGAGGACGAGATTCTGCGCGCGGAGCTTGAGCTGCCCGGCCGGGCCGCGGAAGTAGAAGCTCTTGTCCTCCCCGAGCTCGCCCGTCGCGTACTTGCGCACGTGGCGGCGATGCTCCGAGCGGGGGGCGACGGGGCGGAGCCACGCGGGATCGCGCGCCTCGGGCCGAAGCTGCCAGAGCAGGGCCTGCCCCCCCTCGCCTCCCGCGGGTGGCACGGTGAGCCGCGGGGCGCCCACCGTCTCCCCGAAGACGCGCATCGTCTCCTCCGCCGAGCGGCCGATGGTCACCGCGAGATCGATCGAGCCGAGCACCGCCGGATTCACCTGCTCGGGATGCACGGTGATGAGGATCATGCCCGCGAGCGAGCGCGGCAGCGTCACCGAAACCAGGCTCGACGGCGCGGGGAGGAGGTGATGCGCCTCGTCGATCACGATCCAGTGCGGCCGGCCCGTGCGCGAGCGGAGATCCTGGAGACCGGGCAGAAGCCGCGAGAAGAAGGCGGGGCGCTCGTCCAGCCCGAGCCCGAGGAGATTGACCACCACGTTGCGATCCGGCTGCTCGAGCACGTCCAGCACGCCCGCCACGGTGGGCGCGTGCTCCTTGTCGCCGAGCACGATGGTATTTTCGAAGAGCGCGTAGTCGCCCTCGGGATCCACGATGCAGAATTGATAGCCGTGCCCGGCCAGCCCCTCGAGGACCCCGGTGGCGAAGGTCGACTTCCCGCTTCCCGACGAGCCGGCAATGAGCATGCCGACACCGTAGGGATCGAGCCGGACTTCTGTACCGTCCGGCCCGGTGCCGAGCACGATGGCGTGACGGGTGAGGCGGTCCGACAGCCCGGCGAGGTCGTCGGCGATCAGGCGATCGATCAGCTGCGCGACGCCGTCCCCGTTCCTCGCGGGCGTGACCCAGTCCGCCCGCTCCCGGACGAGGGGCAGCGCATTGGCCACCGCCACTCCGCATTCCGAGAGGCGCATGAAGGCGTGATCGTTCTCCGCGTCCCCCACCCCCACGCAGTTGTGGCTGGATAGCCCCAGCTCGAGGAGGGCGGCCTCGAGCCCGGTGGCCTTGTTGAGGCCGGAGGGCAGCACCATCACCGCGCCCTTGTTGAAGATGACCTGCAGCTCGAGGCCGAGGTCGCGGATGACCTCGAGGACGGCCCCTTCGTTGGGCTGCCAGGTGGCGACGATGCAGTGGCCGACGGCGAGCGGCGAGACCTTCCGAGCGCGGAGCGCCTCGACGAAGGCCGCGGACGGCGGCTCGCCCAGGGCCCGGTACTCGCGGCTCGCGGGCCGGTAGAGCACGCCGCCGTTCTCGGCGACCACCCGATCGAACACCTCGATGGCGGGGAAGATCTTGAGCAGGTCCTCCATCTCGCGCCCGGTGACGAGGACGATCTTGCGGCCGGAGTCCCGCAGCCGGCGGAGGGCGGCCAGAGTTTCGTCGCGAACGTTTCCGTCGGAGGCGATGGTGCCGTCAAAGTCGCAGGCGAGGACGAGATAGCGCATGGTTCGATCCTACACGGGCCACGGTGGGCGACGGGCCCATTGATCGAGGCGGCGGCTCCTCGCTGCGGGAGCCCACGATCACCGCGTAAGATCTACCTGCGAGTGGGAAAGAACGACGCGATCAGCCCCTGACATGGTCGCCGGAGTTGACAGGTCGGAGAGATGACCGTAGCGTTTTCGTATGAACTTCAGCGTGGCGAGCTACAACATCCATCGCTGTGCCGGTCTCGATCGGCGGGTTGATCTCGAGCGCATCGCCGATGTTCTCAAGGAGGTCGACGCCGACCTCGTGGGCATCCAGGAGGTGCTGCGTCCCCAGGCGGACGCGCTCGCCGAGCGGCTCGAGATGGAACTCGCCATGGGCCCCACCGCCAAGCGCAACGGCCTACCCTACGGCAATGCGGTGCTGAGCCGCCTACCTATTCACGGCAGCCAGACCTTCGATCTCTCGTGGGCGAGCCGCGAGCCCCGCGGCGGCATCCGGCTCGACCTGGCCATGAACGGCGTGCTCCTGCATCTCTTCAACGTGCACTTCGGTCTCAAGGTGCGTGAGCGCGCCGACCAGGTACGGATGCTCGTCCGCGATCACATCCTTCACGAGGACCTCACGGGCCCCCGCATCGTCATCGGCGATCTCAACGAGTGGTTCCCCGGGCCGGTGGGACGGCTTCTGCGCCGCGAGCTGCACGGTCCGCGCATCCGCCGCACGCATCCCGCCCCCCTGCCGATCTTTCCCCTCGACCGCATCTACTGGGACCGCCATCTCGTCTCCGATGGGTTCCGCGTGCACCGGAGCCGGCTCGCCCGCGTCGCTTCCGACCATCTCCCCGTGGTCGCGCGGCTCCGCATCGCGAGCGCCCCGGTCTAGGCCGCGCCCTAAGACTAGCGCCGCCCCACTCCGGCGGGGGCGTCGGGCAATCCCTCGCTCTTGCGGTGCTCGGCCGGACCCACGTCCTTCGACAGATTGAAGGCGGTATTCACCAAGGACACGTGCGAGAAGGCCTGGGGGAAGTTGCCGAGGAAGCGCCCGGTCGCGGGATCGTACTGCTCCGACAGGAGTCCCACGTCGTTGCAGAGGCCGAGGAGCCGCTCGAAGAGCTGCCTCGCTTCGTCCTGGCGCCCCATGACCCAGTAGTTGTCGGCCAACCAGAAGGTGCAGGCGAGAAACACGCCCTCCCCGGCCGGCAGGCCATCCACGTGGCCGGACTCGCTCGTCTGGTATCGCGCCACGAAGCCGTCCCGGCACAGTCCCCGCTCGATAGCCTCCACGGTGCCTCGCACCCGGTCGTCCTCGGGCGGGAGGAATCCCACGAGGGGGACCATGAGGAGGCTCGCGTCGAGCTCCCGGCCGCCGTAGTACTGAACGAAGGTGTGTCGCTTGGCATCATAGCCCTTCGTGCAGACCTCTTCGTGGATCGCGGCGCGCACACGCTTCCACCGCTCGACGTCGCCGGGCAGCCCGTAGGTCTCGATGTCACGGACCGCGCGATCGATGGCGACCCACGCCATCACCTTGGAGTGGGTGAAGTGGCGACGCGGACCGCGCACCTCCCAGATGCCCTCGTCGGGCTGGGTCCAGCCCGACTCGAGGTACTCGAGGAGATGCTGCTGGAGCCGCCAGGAGAGCTGATCGCCCGCGATGCCCACCCGGCGCGCCTGGTGGAGCGTGTCCATCACCTCGCCGTACACGTCGAGCTGGAGCTGGCGGACGGCGGCATTGCCGATGCGCACGGGCACGGAGGCCTCGTAGCCGGGCAGCCATTCCAGCACCAACTCGGTGAGCCGCCGCTCGCCGGCCGGACCGTACATGATCTGGAGCTGGGCAAGATCGCCCGCCACCGCGCGAAGGAGCCAGTCGCGCCATGCGCGCGCCTCGTCTCGGTAACCGGCGGTCATGAGGGAATACAGGGTGAAGGTCGCGTCGCGCAGCCAGCAATAGCGATAGTCCCAGTTGCGCACTCCGCCCAGGGCCTCGGGAAGTGAGGTGGTGGGCGCGGCCACGATGCCCCCCGTGGGCTCGTAGGTCAGGGCCTTCAGGGTAATGAGGGATCGGAGCACCTGCTCTCGATACGGGCCCTGATAAGTGCAGCGATCGGACCACTCCTTCCAGTACCCCTCCGTCTCCACCAGCGCGTGCTCCGCCTCCGTGTGGGCGGTGCTGTGGGAGTTGGAGGGATTCCAAGTGAGGACGAAGGGGACACGATCGCCCGCGGAGACGACGAAGTCCGCCACCGTGGTCAGGTCTTCGCCGTGCGTCGATATGGGGGTATGAAGGGAGAGCGAGTCCGGCCCGGCTACCGCGTACAGCATCCCGTCGAGGTTGCGCACCCAGGGCACAATGGAGCCGTAGTCGAAGCGGATGATGAGCTCCATGTGTACTCGCGCCTGCCCGCGCACGCCCTCCACGAGGCGCACCACGTCGGGCCGCTGGTCGCGCGGCGGCATGAAGTCGATGAGCCGCACCACCCCGCCGTCCGTTTCGAATTCCGTCTCGAGAATCAGCGTGCCCGGCCGGTAGCGGCGCCGCGGTGGAGCGGTCTGTCCGGCTGGGCTCATGATCCAGCGCCCGTGGCGGGCCTCGCCGAGGAGGGCGGCGAAGCACGCGCCGGAGTCGAAGCGGGGAAGACACAGCCAGTCGATCGATCCGTTCCGTCCCACGAGGGCGGCCGTCTGCGTGTCGCCGAGGACGGCGTAGTCTTCTATGCGCATAAACCGTAGTCTAGACTCGCGACCTGTCGGCCGCTACCGACCGCGCGGCGCCGCGCGGGATCCCAGCCCCGGCTCGGAGCGCGCCTCCTGCGTCATGGGCATCGCCGCCTTCTCCGGCACGAAGCCGGAGCCGCGGCCCGGATCCACACTCCAGCCGCTTCAGCGCCGAGAGCTGGCGATGAAGCTGATGACGGCGACGAAGAGGGCGGACCCGATGATCGACCAGAGGATGGGGAAGCTCTTGCCCCCGACGCTCACCGTGAAGAGCTCGGGCAAACCGAGCAGGCGGGCGAGCCACAGTCCCACGAGAGCGCCGATGAAGCCCAAGGCGATGGAGACCAGGCAACCACCGCGGGACACACCCGTGATGGCTTGACCGAGGGCACCGCACACTCCGGCGATCAGGAGCAGGAGGACCAGGTTCCAGAATCCGAAGCCGCCCAGTGTCCACGTGGTGCTGTCCGTGCACGAATGCTACCATCACCGCTTCGCTGTGGTCGGCACTACGGGTTCCGGTCAGTCGGTGCTCGCAGCCCGGCTCGCTCGCATGCTCGGAGCGGCCTTCGTCGAGACTTTCCTACCTGGTGCCATCACTTCCGCTCCCAGGCGGCCAGGCAGCTGAGCGCGTCGGCGCGACCGAGGGCGAGAAGGCGCGCCATCGCCTCCGCGTCGAAGTCGAGGGGCCGGAGAAGCAGCGGCGCCGAGGGCGTGAGAAGCTGGACGTCGACCCGCGGATGACGGAGCCGCGCCAGCTCTGTGTCGCGCCGGATCTGCTGGATCATGATCAGCTCGAAGCTCTCCTCGAGGGCGCGCCGCATCGTCGTCGGCTCCGCCCCGCGCTCCGTCGGCGCGTAGCTCATCACCACCACTGCGCGGGCCAAGGTGGGATCTGCCTCCAGCGCTTCCAGCACGGGAGCGCGGCCGGTCAGCCCGCCGTCTACCAGCATGGCGCCGTCCACCTCAACGGGAGGAAAGAGGCCGGGAACGGCGGAGGCGGCCATGAGGGCGTCCACGGTAACGGTGGCGTTATCGAACACGCGCTTCTCCCGGCGCGCGAGATCGGTGGCCGTCACGAGCAGACGGGTAGGTGACGTGCGAATCTGCTCGAAGTCGAGCGAGGTCTGGATCAGCTCGCGAAGTGGGGCGGGGTCGAAGAGTGCCTTCGTCTCGTTGAGAACGAGCAAGGTAAGCCAGCCGGGAAGGAAGCCCGCGAAGAAGAGCGGCACGCGGAGCGAGTACACCTGCTCGCGGGTGACGCTGCGCCAGAGCGCCTCGAGTCGATCGGCGCGGCCGCTGGCGACCATGGCTGCATTCAAGGCGCCCGCCGAGGAACCTGCCACCAGCCGAATGGGGAGCCCCCGCTCCACGAAGGTCGCCGCCACGCCCGCCTCGTAGGCGCCCTTGGCGCCGCCGCCCGAGAGCACGAGGGCCATGGGTGCGTCGAGACTGAGATCGGACGACAAGCAGGCCGCGACGGCGAGCTCGGGCGAGATCAAGCACAGGAGGAGGGCGGCCACCACTCGCCACGATGTGCTCCAGCGCGGGGGGCAGCACACGCGGCTCGACGAGCCTCGGGCGATGACGGGTTGTGGGCGAGCTCCCGCCGGATCAAGCTCGAACTCGTCGAGCGGGTCGAGCATGGCGCCAGAGTATAGCGCCGCGGCGATGGGCCCTGAGGGGCAGGTCGCATCGCCCGAGTGTCCGCGGTCGATTCGCCTCACCCGGAAATGATGACCGGACATCAAGCGGTCACGCGAGCCCATTTTCCCTTCGGAACACAGATTTGCGCCGTCTCTCCTGGCATGCCCGCTGCTATCTTCCGTATGCGCACGGTCGTGCAGATCGTCGTGACGCCGGGATCGGGCGAGGGACGCGCGCGATGCATCACTCGACGCCTGCGGAGAGCCCTCAAGCGTCGAGGCTACGAGGTGCGCGTGCAGTCGTTCGGCAGCCTGGGCAAGCTGCTCGAATGGTCGGACTCCTGCGAGCCAGACTTCTCGCATCTCGTCGCGGTGGGAGGCGATGCCACCCTCAGTGCCGCCGCCGGCGCCTCGGTGCGGCTCTCGATTCCCTTCGTGCCGGTGCCCAGCGGCTTCGGCAACATGTTCGCCCGCGCCTTCGGCTTCGACAGCCGGACCCCGCGCGTCACCGAGCTCTTCGAGCGCGGCCAAGTCCGCCGCGTCGACGTGGGCCGGATGCCGAACGACCGGCTCTTCCTCTCCCATCGGAGTTTCGGTCTCCTGGACGACATCCAGGAGTCGGTGGAGAAGGGACGACAGCAGCCCACCTCGCGGCTCTCGCGGCATCTCGCCTACTTCGCGGAGGCGAGACGATTCCTGTACGGGGCGCCCTTGCCCTCCATTCGTATCGAAATCGATGGGGACGTGCTCGCAGAGAGGGCGGGGCTCGTGACCGTGGCCAACGTGGAGACGTACCGCGATTATCTGAGCCTCACGCCCACCGCTTCTCCCGTCGACGGCGTGTTCGACGTGTTCGCCATCTCGGCCCCCTCGCGCTTCCGTCTCTGGCTCCGGGTCCTCCGGCTGCTCATCACGCACTCGCGGCGGGCGGAAGGCATGGCCCTCGCCCGCGGCCGGCGGGTGCGCGTGACGGTCGAGGGGCATGCCCCGGAGGAGCTGACGGTGTTGCGCCGCGCCCTGCCCCTGCTCGTCCTGCCCGAGAGCGTGACGGAGCTCGAGGCGCGGCAGGTCGAGGCCGAGACGGAGCTCGCCCAGAGCTGAAGTCAGGCGGGGCGGCGCTGCGCGGCGGGCGCGCCGCCTGCCTGCATGCGCGCTACCACGAGAACGATCAGGCCAATGCCGATCCACACGCCTTGCCGCGCGCGACGCACCAGGCTGAAGGCCAGGCCGGCGCTCGCGCCCAGTCTCAGGGCATCGAAGACACCGGTGTTCGCGCCCTCGAGCACGCCCAGGCTACCGGGCACGAGGAACGAGACGAAGCGCACGCCCGAGCCCACCGCCTCGATCACGATGGCGGTCACGACGCCGACGGGAATCTCCAGCACGTAGAGGATCACCAGCACCTCGAGAGCGCCAAGCAGCCAGCCGCAGAAGTGAAAGGACACGGACAGGGCAAAGCGGCGCCAGCTTTCACGGTAGTAGCGGCGCAGGCGAGCATCCAGATCGTCGGCGGCCGAGGCGTCCTTGATGAGCCCACTCCAGGTGAGGAGCCGGCCCACGCGCCGCACCAGCCCCGCCACCTGAGTGACGAAGAAGCCACCGACGAGAAGCAACTCCACGCCAAGAAGGGCGCCCATGGCCCAGATGACGTCGACGTCCACCTTGGTCGCGGCCAGGGCGAGGATGGTTCCCACCCCGAGGAGAAGGGCCTGGGCCATGGTGCTCGTGGTCTTGGCGATCACGATGGAGGGCACGCTCTCCTCGTACGGCACGGCCGGACGCAGGAGCCAGACCTTCACCGCTTCCCCGCCCACAGAGCCGAGGGCCGTCACGATGTTGACGGCCTCACCTGCCGTGCGCGCGGCGAGCATGCGGGAGTAAGGCGGAGCGCTGCTCATGAACGCGTAGCGCCAGCCCAGCGTGTCCACGGCCATGATGAGCCCGTAGGGAATGCAGACGAGGACGAGTTGCCACCAGCTCAGCCGGCCGAGCACGGTGAGCACCGAGTCGAGCCCGACGCGAACAACGAGGACCGCGAGCACGACAAGACCGCCCACGAGGAGTACGGCGCGTAGGATTCTCATGAGGGCGACACGTTTCAAGGGATGTGCCACCCACGAGTCCTCGCGCCTTCGTATGGGAAGCGCTACATGTTGAGGTTGGAGACAATGCCGAGGCGGGTCAGGTTGGCAGGTTCTACCGTGTCATTTGGTCGCTTTTCTAGCGGGCGCGGTTTCGATTACGGAGCCGGGGAGGCGGTAGAAATGACCCGGGCTTCCGTCCTCGAGAGGCCCATGCAAGCCGTCGGTCCTGGGCAGCCCCGCTGGGTCGATTCCCGTTCATCTGGGTCGAGCGCATCGGCACCAGCCTTAGGGACTTTCCGCTCCCGCCGGTCGCGACGGCGTCAACAACGACCGGACCCGCTCGAGCCGCGCCCGCATCTCGTCTCGCACCTGACCTCGCGCCACGCTCCGCTTGAGCTGGCTCCCCACGCCGAGGATCTCGTCGGTGGAAACCCGCGTGGTCGCCACGAGCAACGTGGCCTCCTGGACAGGAAACACCGCGGTGAGAATGACCATCGAGTTGAAGGAGTGGGCCGCGTAGAAGTAGCGCTCGAGATGGAGGGCGGAGCTGTCGCCCGCCACCACCATGCGATGGAGCAGACTCAGATGCGGCCGGTGTTGCACGCGGCGCTTCACCCAGTACACCTGGCTCGCCACCTGCGACGGCTGGTCTGCGGGATAACGCAGCAGGGCCTGGTGCAGCTCCGCGCCGGAGCGGCCCATGCGCTCCGCATCGGGGATGGCCAGACGAAGCTCCACCGCGGGATCGGTGAAGGCTCCTCCCGCCCGTGCATAGGGCGCGATGGCGGCGAGGCCGCCGTGGCGATAGGACTGCACACGCTCCCAGAGGAGGCGCCGAAAGGCACCGGAGGCCACGTCAACGGCGTCGCGATCAGAGTTGCCCGAGGCACCGCGGGCGGATCGAAGCAAGTCGATCTCGGCCGTGGAGAGATTGAAGCGCGTGCCCGGGCTCGCGTCGAGCAAGTTCCGCGCCTCGTCACGCTCGTTCGCGTTGAAGGCGGGGCCGACGACTGGGGTCGGCGTCTCCGGTGGCACGAGCCCGAAGTCTACGATGGTCGCGTCCTGGGCGACGAGCTGGCCCGAAGCGAGATATTGCGCGAGCTGGGCCGCGGGGATGGGCAGCGTCAAAGCAATCCCAGCCGCCACCTCACGCTCGCTGTGCTCCACGACGGAAAAGGTCGCCACCTCGCCGCGCGCGATGCGGCGCCGCTGCTCCAGCGGGATCTGAAGGTTCTCCTGCACCTCGATGGCGGTGGCGGTTTCCGTCGCCGGCACGGTTGGGGTGACGGTGATGACGGGAAAGAGGGCGGTGGCTAGGAGGGCGAGGAAGCAGAGCGCACGCCAGCGCGTCACCTTCCGATTATGACGCACCCGGCCCCTCGCGTACTATTGGCGCGTGAGGGCGCCCGACCGACCCGAGTTGTCCCTGGAGCGCATGAATCGCTTCCAAGAGCCGGAGGCCCGCCGCATCATCGCTGAGCTCGACCTGCCCCCAGCCTCTCGCGGCCTCGACGTGGGCTGCGGCGTCGGCCTCTACGCGCTCTGGCTCGCCGAGGCGGTAGGGCCAGCCGGCCGGGTGACCGCCCTCGAGCCCGAGGTCTCACGGGTCGACGCGGCCCGCTCCCTTACGGCCGGGCAACCCGGCGCAGACCGTGTGGAGTTCCGCGTGGGCGACGGCACGGTCCTTCCCGTGCCGGATCAGAGCGTGGACTGGCTCTGGTGCGGAGACGTCCTCCACCACATCGTGGACACTGAACGGGCGCTGCGCGAGTTCGCGCGTGTCGTCAAGCCGGGCGGCCGCATCGTGATCAAGGAATCACAGGTGCTCTCGGCGCTCTTCCTGCCCGGACATCCCGAGCTGGAGCGCCGCATCCAGATCGCCGAGATCCGGCGCACCCTCGAGGAGGGAGCCGGCCGCTCGTTCCAGGAACGCCGGCAAACCACCGTGGCCGCGCTCCGAGCCGCGGGGCTCCCCGCCCCGGTCATGCGGCACTACCTGCTGCAGCGCCGCGCGCCGCTCCGCCCGGCCGATCGCGACTACATCCAGCACACGGTGTTCAGCCGCAACTGGGGCGAGCGCATTCGCGATCTGCTCACCGTTACCGAGTGGAGGGAGCGCTCGAGTCTCTGCGAGCCCGGTTCTCCCGACAATGTCCTGCTCGATCCCGACTATTTCTGCCTCTATCCCATCAGCGTGTTCATCGCGGCAAAGCTTGCCTAGCCGATCGGCTGCGCCAAAAGGCGAATAGGCCTTTCCAAGCCCGGATGTTGGCATTCTCTGTCACTGGCGGTGACGTAGGGCGTCGCTCCCCTGAAGGGCGGTGAACCCGAAGTAAGCGAAATGCTTCACTTCCGACCTTGGCACTTGCGGTGCAATAAGCGGGCGCGCGACAAACACCCCACACACCGCTCGGGCCAAGGAGATAAAGGATGCTAGGGCGAATCGCCGGCACGGTCAGGTTCACGGAACCCCTCAGCTTCTACACCTCGTTGCGGATCGGCGGCCCCGCCGAGTTCTTCGTGATGCCGCAGGACCTCAACGACGTGCGCTACGCCCTGGCCTTCGCGGAGCACGAGGACCTGCCCGTGGTGGTGATCGGCGGCGGCAACAACATG
>Ga0209465_10000096_pt1 | contig 39743 bp, 42 predicted proteins | sample PanSoiPlot1MoBio_FD_188321 | JGI IMG/M metagenome (GOLD analysis project Ga0209465, IMG submission 188321) | Tropical forest soil microbial communities from Panama analyzed to predict greenhouse gas emissions - Panama Soil Plot 1 MoBio (SPAdes)... | ecosystem: Environmental > Terrestrial > Soil...
CGCCACTGATGCGTCAGCCGAGGATGAACGGTTCATGCGCATTGCCCTGGATGAAGCTCGACAAGCTGATTTCCCGTTCGGCGCCGTGATTGTGCGCGACGGACAGGTCCTTGTACGCGGGCACAATCTTGGAAGGACGAACGGCGACCCAACCGCGCATGGCGGATGACGGCAATACACCGCTGCCTCGTCGACCACGGGAGCGCCGCCCTTCGAGGCAGCACGCTCTACACTTCCGGTGAACCCTGCAACATGTACATGGGTGCAATTCTATGGTGCCGCATGGGCCGCCTGGTCTTTGCCGCCTCTGTGCAGCAGTTCGCCACGACACTCGATCAGATCATGATCTCAAGCGCAGATATCGCTGCGAAAGCGCCATTCGCGCCGATCGCGATCACTGGAGGCGTCTTAGCGGACGAGGCAATGCAGTTGTTTCGCAAATAGCTTGCGATTTGAGTTGCTCGCCGCATTGGGCGTGTTCGGGACTAGCACAGGCTGGCCGGACGTGTTGGTGGCAGCGATCATGGCCAACTTGGCGTTGCAAGGGGCGTGCATGATGATTCGGCAAGCTCGGATCGAGCTGCAAAGGGCAAAGCACCCGGTCACGTTTCCCGCCGAATACCCCAAGGCTCAACGCCGTGATTGATCCAACCTCAAGACCGCCAAGGCGCTGGGCCTGACGCCGTCATTAAGCGGCTCCGTATGGCAGCGAAGTATGTCTTCATCGGCGAGCCCAATCTTGACCAGCGCGCGGTACCGATTGCGGCCGTCGAGGATCTTGCCCTCGTACATGGTGATCTTGTCTCTAGCGCCATGCGCCTGGATGTCGGCGACAAGCGCATCGAAATCGGCGCCCTTAAGAAGCGGAAAGATGTTCGCCAGCAGGTGAAATTCGATCATGGATATTGCCCTCGCCGAGATTGCGATCTGGGATGCGTCGTCAGCAGCGCCATGGCGAGCATCAGGATTACGCCAGCCATCGATGGCGTAGCGACCAAGCCGATGATGCGTAGGCGGGCGATGTCGGCCGGCGACGGCGTGATGGTGCCGCGGCTTAACGAGCCCACGATTGCGCTAACCGCTTCGGCTTGCGGGTCCGCGGATGTGATGGGCGTCGCCTCAGCCGACGAGGCCTCCGCCTTGCGGATATCCTCATCGAGCTTGTCCCTGCGCTTTGCCGTCTGTAGCGCCTGCCGCAACGGCAGGATGGGGGCGCAGGCCTTCATGGTGTCAGTTGTTAACTGGGTGCAGCCGCGCGTGGCGTCCCATGCATCCCGATCAACCCGGTCGACCTTGGGACGCTCCCGTTGGATTTGGATATCAAGCTCGGCGACGGACTTCGTTTCGGCAATGGTCTTGCGTTCATCACGCCACCGCAGGAGTCCTGCCTGAACCAGTCCGTTTGAGTATCAGGAAAGCATCAACCCCTCCGCCGAGTCCCAAGGTCCCGCTGATCTCTTCGACCGGATCCTCGGATGCACCCTTGCGGGTGTGGTGAATTATCAGGATGGTAATCGAGCGCCGGATTGCGAGTCCCTGCAAGCGCGAAACCGCGTTGTAATCTTGTTCATAAGCGTTCTTGTTTGTTGACGGCGCCCGGAACTTGGCGAGGACATCGACAACCACCAACCGTGCATCCGGATGCGCCTCGCACCAGGCGTCGATCGCCTCGATTCCTCCCTCGTTCTCGCGCGGCCATTTCGTTTCGTAGTTGAAGCGCTCCGGCCATTTGCCGCCGAATGTCGGAAGTAATTTGGTGATACGCCGTTGAAGCCTTCGGTCACCATCTTCCAGCGCAAGATACAGAACATCGCCCTCCTCACACTTCTTGTCGCCAAGGCAGTATCGAGCAGATGCGACGGCCAGACCAACATCAAGGGCGAACCATGATTTTCCGTGTTTTGGTTTCCCAGCTAGTAGCACAAAGCCTTCCACAATGAGAGCCGGCACGATGTATTTGAGCTGCGGGAAAGGTCATGGTCTGAAGCGCTGTTGCAGTCTTTATGCCTGCAAGCACTGTGGCGATCAGATCTCGCTTGCGGTCGCGGGCGTCGGCGCGCGTCTTCTGGTCACGATCGCTGGCGGGGCCTCGATCTTCTCGGATCTTGCCGTCCTCGCGCTCCTGCTCGCGCGCGCCATTGACGCTGGCTTTGAGCTTGCCACGTATTGCGCGCGTTCTGATCCGCTCGAACGTCCGATCGAATTCATCCATCGGGTCGCTCATGACATACCCCCAAAAGGGATCGCGATCGAGCAGTCCCCATCTGATCACGTGCGCAATATCCTCGTCGGCGTGGCGTCCCAGGTCGGCGGCAAGGCCAGAGGTGACCGCCAGCTTTGTGAATTCCTCGGCCACCACGTCGGCAGCACCGAGCTTGCGGGCTGCCACGACACCCGCCCACAGCACCCGGATGCGGTACGTCACAGGAGTCGAGCGATCGAGATGTGGCCGCACCTTGGCGATGGCAATGCCGAGCATGTCGAGCGGTGCATTCATCGCGGCATCCTCGGCCACGTCACGCGTGAGCGTGAGCCGGCGCCTTGATCTGGGCCGGGGGCAACGACGCGAAGTGATCGTCCAGAGTGCGCGTGACAATCAGGGTGCGGCGACCGTTTTTGACGGCCGCGATCTTTCCCTGGCCTATCAAAATGTAGAGGGCTGACCGGCTGAGATTATGCCGAGCGCAGGCATCTCGGACAGAGAGGTGGATTGCAGTGGTCTCAGGCATGGTGTCTTCCTTTCGGGGACAGTCCACCTGAACTCACACCAACTAACGAGTTCTCAGTGTTATGTCCGCCAGTGCATGGGAAGACACCTCATTACAAACACGCGATCGATTCGGGGTAGGGACAAAACCTCAGAAATCGAAATTCTTCACTGGATCGCTAGCGGGCACGTAGGGCCCGTTTCAGTCGTTGGGCTCGGGCTTCATTGGTCGATGACCTCATTGCGAGAGGCAGCAGTTGCTCGATTGCGGTGGCTAGATCGAGAAACCGGCCCTGCGCCTTATGCGTCCACGGGCTGATCGAGATGGTCGGCGTGATGTTGTTCTTCGCCGCGATGAACTTCAGGACGTTGACAAACCCGACGTACCAGTCGATGCCCGGATGGCCATTCTTGCCCTTGATGCCCCCGAGACGCTTGACTGCGATGCGGCACGCCTTCGCAATCTGGCGAGGGTGATTGAGAAAGGCGGGCAGCATGGCATCGGCCTTGTCCCGGTCCCCGACCATGCCGGCCAACGCCGTTACGATCTCATTGGCGGCGGCCATGTCGTGGACGTGGTGGAAGCCGGTTTCTCTGCCGCGCAGGGTCTGCTCGATGGTGCTTAACTCCTTGGGGTCATGGCGGCCAGCGGCGATCGCGTCCAATGCCTTTGCAACCCGTCTCAGCGTCTTTTGCAGGTCAGGGATTTGGAGCTTGGCGCCGGGGTTGTGCCTCGGCGACCCCTCCAGTTGTTGCAGGCCACGGCCGATGATTGCCTTGAGATCATCCCGTACCTTCTGTTCGTCGTCGGGTGACAGCGCGGCGAAGCCAAGGCCCGCAATGGCATCGACCAGGGTGGTCACGCATTCGCGCGGATCGACCAGTCCGCGCTTGACCAACTCATCAATCTGTGGCGATCGCTCGTACAGGGAGGCAACGGCGCTGCCAGTCTGCGGCAGTCGTACCATGGCATCACTGGCCGGCGGCTTGAATTGGCATTGGCACGACGTTGGCGGCCGTGTCGTTTCACCACAGGCCCACCACAGCAGCGTGCCCATGCCTCCATCATTCGCCGCCGCTTCTTAAACATGTCGGTCCGGCGATATGCTTCCTCCGTTTTGCTATCGAGCCGGTGCGCCAGCGCAACCTCAATCATGTCCCGCGGATACGCCTCGATGAGTTCACCGCGCTTGGCCGCCTCGACAATTTCCTCCGGCGTTGGCGCCCAATCCGTTGCCCAATCCTTGAACGAAGATCGGAAACCGTGGGGAACGACCTCACGATTGTTCTGCTTCGGATCGACCCATAACGGCAGCCCGGCCTTCTCTCGCGCCTCGTTCATGCGCCGGATGACTTCGGAAAGTGCCATGTCGGACAGCGGATCATCGGCTTTGTCGCCCGGAAAGACGTAATCGTTCTGGCGGACGCTCCGCATATACTCGATAACCGCGAGCGCAGGCGCCGTGAGCGGCACACGGTGTTCCCGCTCACCCTTCATCCGACGCGGCGGAACGGTCCACACCTTGTCCGCGGTGTCGATTTCGCCTTTCCACGGTATTCCGCGGGACTCCGCACTACGGGCCGCGGTCAGGATGGTAAATTCCAACGCCTTCGCGGCTAATCCCTCCTGGGCGCGGAGCTCGGCCATGAATTGCGGGATTTGTGCATAAGGTAACGCTGGATGATGCTCGACCTTGTGGACCTTGCTCCGGGCGGGCAGCAGGTGGTCGAGGTGCCCCAGCCAATGCGCCGGATTATCATCGCTGCGGTGCTTGTTGACCTTGGCCCAATCGAGGATCTTTTCGATCCGCCCCCCGCACGCGGCTTGCCGTCTCGTTCTTCTCCGCCCAGATGGGTTGCAGGATCTGCATCACTAGGCCGGTATCGACATCCTGAACCGGCAGCTTCCCGATGATCGGATGGACGTAAGTCGCAAGCGTGTTGTGCCATTGTTGCCGGTGCTTCGCGTTGCGCCATCCGGCCTCGTGCGCCTTCATGTACTCCGTGGCGCACCACGCGAATGTGACCGACTTCGCCTTGTCGGACTGCTGTGCAGCGCGCTCGGCCATGCGGGCTTCGATGGGATCTCTGCCCTCCTTGAGGAGCTTCCGGCAGCGCTCGGCCTTTTCGCGGGCCTCACTGAGACCGATGGTATTGAGCGAACCCAGCCCCATCTGACGCTCCTTGCCCTTCAGGGCGAATCGGAACAGCCAGCTTTTGTTGAGTTGCCCTTCTGCCTTGCCGGCGGTGACTTGGAGGTACAGCCCGCCACCATCAGCGTGCATTCCGGGCTTTGCGTGTCTCACTTTGGCCGATGACAGTTGCTCTGTCTGCCGTGCCATCTTGTGTACCCCCGCTGTTCGTGTTACCCACGTCCCAACCCGCGCTGAATGTGGGTACATCGGAGGACATCCAGAGACAAGCAAGAACAATTGGATTGTGGATTATGCAGGGTTTTCAGAAGCTTTTTGGACGTTGGTGGGCGGTCAGAAACGGAAACCTGGCGGAGAGGGAGGGATTCGAACCCCCGATACGGTTGCCCGTATGCCGCATTTCGAGTGCGGTGCATTCAACCACTCTGCCACCTCTCCGTACGGCTGAAATCGAGAAATGAATTCAATTGTTAGCTATCGAAACTCCCTGCCCGGAGCGAATTGATGCTGTCGCAATGCGGACGGGTTGGATTCCCGGCCACCGCCTTATAGCACCCCGAGAACTTCCGTCGAGTCACGGCGCTGTCTGGTGCCGGCACTGTCCGACGTGGCAAATTGACCATATCGCGAAAACGCGAGGTGACCCGCCAAAAGGACACAAAGGGCATCGAACTTCCATATGCGCCGGTCCACTTCCGACCGCAACGCATCTTCTGCGCGATCGGGCCGCCGCTAACCAGTGATGTCGGTGCTTGTGGGAGGTAGAATTCGCGCCTATGTGATCCTCGGAGTATGCAAGAGATGCCCAGTGATGGACAGCGCTGCCTCACCGATGCTGACGCGATTTAGGCCCACCATCTGGGTGAGCGCTGCGGTCCTTGGTGCGCTGGCGGGCGGGACCATCCTCATGTGGGTCCATTATGGTAGTGCGACGTTCTTCGAGATGATCATTGCCGGGCTGGTGGCCTGTTTTTGAATGCAGCACGGAAAACGCTGGATCACGAGGGCAAACGTATGAACGCACGGGTGTCGCGGCTGCTGGTAATAATCACGGCGTTCTTTGCCGGCCTCGCGTTGTGCCTCGGCGTCATCCTGTTTGTCGGCGGTCGCGGCGCCGGAAACGGAGTCATTCAGGCGGCACCGATCGGCGGATCGTTTCACCTGATCGATCAGGACGGCCATTCGTTCAGCGACCAGGATCTCAAGGGCAAGACATTTCTGGTATTCTTTGGGTTCACCCACTGTCCGGATGTGTGCCCGACCACCCTGTTCGAGATGTCCGAGGTCATGCGCAAGCTCGGGCCGGACGCCAACCGCACGGCGGCGCTGTTCATCTCGGTCGATCCGGAACGCGACACGCCGGAGGCAATGAAAGATTATCTGGCAAGCTTCGACCCGCATGTACGCGGGCTCACTGGCGATTCCGCCGCCCTGGCGGCAGTGGCGAAGGCCTATCGGGTCTACTATAAGAAGGTGCCGCTCGAAGGCGACGACTACACCATGGACCACACGGCGATCGTCTACCTGATGGACAAGGAGGGGCGGTTCGTTTCTCCCTTCAATATGAAACGCACTGCGGAGGTCGCGGCCGCCGACCTGCGCAAGCGTCTTTGAGGATTGCGCAAGTTGCGAAATGGTCGGCGGCAAAATGGTGGTACGACATCAGACGAAATGGATCGCCCTCCTGGCTTGTTGCGGATTCGTGGCGCTCACTGATGCCCCGCCCGCGTTCGCTCAAATGGCGGCCGCAAACCGGCCGACCACGTCGGCCGTGGTGCCGGGCTTCTGGGACCCGCGCCGCCGTCCCGAGCGACCGGACCTCGCGCGCCTTGCCGCCGTGCGGTTCATGACGGAAGTCGACTATCCGCCGTTCAATTTTGCCGGGCCCGATGGCAATCCGGTCGGCTTCAATGTGGACCTGGCGCGGATGGTCTGCGAGGAACTCAAGGTCACCTGCACGGTGCAGATGCGGCGCTTCGACACACTGTTCGATGCGCTTGACGCAAACCGCGGCGACGCAGTGATTGCCTCGATCGCGGTCACCGAGCAAACCCGCCGGCGCGCCGATTTCTCCGATCCCTATTATCGACCTTCCGCCCGCTTCGTCGCCCGGCGCGATGCCTCGATCGAGGCAATCACGCCTGAGGCGATCGAGGGCAAGAAGGTCGCCGTCCTCGCCGGTTCAGCCCACGAGCAGTATCTGCGCACGCTCTTCACCGAGGTGGACGTGCGAGGCTTTTCGGATGCCGAGGCGGCGCGCGAAGCGTTGCGTCGGGGCGAGGTGGATTTCCTGTTCGGCGACGGCTTTGCGCTGTCGTTCTGGCTCAATGGCGCGAGTTCCGAGGGCTGCTGCGCGTTCGCGGGCGGGCCGTTCGTGGAAAGCCGCTATTTCGGCGAAGGGATCGGGGTCGCGGTCAAGCGCGGCAACGACACCTTGCGCCGGGCCGTCAACTGGGCGCTGTTCCGCATCTGGGAAACCGGCCGCTTCACGGATCTTTGGTTGCGATATTTCCCGATCAGCCCGTTTTGACAGCCTGAGCTTTTTGCAACGATATAATCGCTTCGATTGTTGCGACAGGCGTAGCAAACTCCCCTCGCCCGCTTGCAGCCCCCAAGGGAGGTGGCGATGACATCCCGCCAGTCAGCCATATAGGTCTAGTCGCTTCGGCAGCGCTCGCGTCAATTCGGCGGGGCAGATCAAGCGCGTTGCGGGCATCTTCCGGGTCCAGCGGGGGCAGGGAATTCTTTCGTTCCGGCACGGAATTTGTCGCGCCGGCGCCGACAATCCATCGATCGGGTAGGGAGCGGGAGCGCCACGAAACTTTTCCCACGCTTGAGCATTTCTGTATTTTCCGTTGGTCGAAGATGCATGGCCGACAATCGCATACCTGAAAATGGGGCTTTCGGGACCTCCCTTGGGGCTTGTCCGACGGCCCCGTGATGGTCCTGCAAAACGCTGGCGGAAGTGCAAGTGGCCAATTGCGAACCGGCATCGCCACTTGCATGCGGCATCCAAACGATGGCGGATCCGCCGCGCAACGAAGTGACGCAGCACGGAACGAAGTGACACAGCATGGGCCGTAGTCGACTTGAGGTCATCATCATAGGCGCAGGCACGGGGGGACTGTGCCTGGCGCAAGGATTGGCGGCGGACAATGTCGCGGTCCGGGTGTTTGAACGAGATCGTTCGCCGGCCGATCGGTTGCAAGGTTATCGATTGGGCATCAGTGCGGGGGGCAGCAGAGCCCTTCAGAGTTGCCTGCCGGATGCGTTGTTCAAAAAGTTCGTTGCAAGTTCGGCCAAGCCGAGCAGGTCCGTCAGTTTCCTCGATCATCGGTTGAATCGCCTGCTGGTCATCGACCTTCCAAGAATCCGTCACGCGACCGTGGACAACGATCGGCCGGTGAGCCGGGTCGCACTGCGCCGCGTCCTGCTCGATGGGCTCGACGACGTCGTTCATTACGGCAAGAGGTTCATTGCGTTCGAGGATGCGCCCGGGGGCGCCGTGACGGCTCATTTTGAGGACGGATCGAGTGCGACGGGAGATGTACTGATCGGCGCCGACGGAGCGGGCTCACGTGTTCGGGGTCAGCTCCTGCCGCAAGCCAAGCGGGTCGACACCGGAATCATGATTATATCCGGGAAACTTGGCCTGAGAGAGAGCGTGCGCGAGAGAACGCCGCCGGCAATCTGGCGCGGACCGACCCTGATATTCGGCTCAAAAGGTCGTTTCATGTTCGCAAACGCCGTCGAATACGAGGACGCGGGTAGGCAGCCTGCGGCCGCGCGCAATATGGACGGATGTGACATAAATCGCGACGATTTTCGATCGGATGATCGCGACGAGTATGTCATGTGGGGCTTTTCGGCCCGCCGCGAGGGATTTGCTCCACTCAGAAACCTTGAGTCGTTCGGCGGCGATGATTTGAAAGCCTCGGTGCTTGCACTGACAGAGGATTGGCATCCAAAGGTTCGGTACATGGTGCGCCGGGCGGATGCTTCCACTGTCACAGCCTTTCCTGCAAAAACCTCCGTTCCGATTCCCCCGTGGCGCACGCGCAACGTCACACTTCTCGGGGATGCCATTCACAATATGACCCCGTTCCGTGGAATCGGCGCTAACATCGCCTTGCGCGATGCAGCCGCGCTACGGAAAGCCCTCGTAGCGGTCGATCGCGGCGAGCAGGACCTGATCCCTACGCTCGCCCAGTACGAACGAGAAATGATTGATTATGGATTTGGGGCCGTTCGCGCATCACTCAAGGAAATGGAACGTCTCCATGCTGAAAACAACCTGGCACGCGCCGTCACCAAGACTGTCTTCCGCGCGGTCGATCTGATTCCTCCCCTCAAGAATGCGTTTCATGGCAGCCCATAAATTCCGCATGATGAGCTGCGCGCACGCGGAATACCAGTTTGTGAAATTTCGCATGAGCCACGGAAGGGAAGCGCCCCAAAATACAGAGGGTGAATTTTAGTTCGACTCATGGAGAAGTAGCATGCATCCAAGGGCCAATTATCAAAAATCTGCTCCCGATGTCCTGCAAGGCATGCTGGCGTTGAGTGCCGTGGTGAAAAAGTCTAGTCTGGCGCCGGAGCTTATTGATCTTGTCGACTATCGTGTATCGCAGATCAACGGGTGCGCCTTTTGCCTCGACATGCACTCGAAAGATCTCAGGGCGCGCGGCGAGACGGAACAACGGCTTTACATGGTCAGCGCCTGGCGCGATGCGCCGCATCTCTATAGCAGTCGTGAGCGTGCGGCCCTTGCTTGGGCTGAAGCTGTGACCCGTCTCGTAGATCAGGAAGTTCCCGACGACGTGTATGACCAAGCGCGTGCGGAATTCAGCGAAACCGAACTCGCGCAATTGACGTTGGGCGTCGTTGCGATCAACGGATGGAATCGACTGAACATCGCGTTCCATACGCCGGCCGGAAACTATAGGTCCTCTGTGAAGCGGTCGGTGGCTTAGAAGCCCGCCCGGCCGCAAGTCTCGGTTTGGCGGGGTTTGATGTGAGCCGTCCCGCCAGGGACGCACGTGTAGCGTGTAGAGTCAACCCTTGATGGTCGCCCCATTCGTCGCATCCAGCAACGGGGCGGCCCCAAGGGTCGCCACTACAGCGGACGATGTGCTACAACACCGCTTGTACGGCCGCTCCAATGTCATGGGCCTGATCGGCCCTCAAATCATATTGGCTCAAGCGATCGGCTAGCCCTGAGAAGCCGTCCAACGTCATCGGAAACTACTCTGCCCTAGCGATTTTGAATGAGGCTGTTGGAGGTTGGGAATATATACCATAGTGGATTATAGATTGGGAAAACAACTGCCGTTGTAATCGTGTTTTACTCGTGTTGATATATTTTCGACGCTCCGAAAGAATAACGGCTGTAAGTGAAATCGATCGTGTCATGAAGACGTCATTATGTGGTTTTCGTGTTTTGCGGGTCCGCGGTGCCGGTCTCCAGCATGCTTTGTGGCACACTCGTATTCCTAAACTCATCGCCTGTGCGATCATTTCGGTCGCATCCCAAGCGCAAGCTAATGAGCACGCTCGTACTGCGGCGACCGACCTTGAGGCCCAGATCGCCGAACTCAAAGCCAAAACGGCAGAACTCGTCGCGCGCGATCCTGCGCGTCTCGATGCGCTATCATCGCCGCAACGCCTTGCCGCTCCTCCGGCCGTGCGGAGGGTACCTGATGCTCTGACGGAATTCAGAGATTGCACCGATTGTCCACCGATGGTGGTGATCCCAGCGGGTGAATTCACGATGGGTTCGCCGCCCGCTGAGCTGGGGGCCGAAGCCCAGCGCCGTGTCATCATTTCGACTCCGTTCGCCGTCAGCAAATTTGAAATCACGTTTGACGAATGGGACGCGTGCTTGAAGGCGGGCGGTTGCGGCGGTTACCGGCCAGACGACGAGGGATGGGGACGTGGAGAACGTCCCGTGATCAACATTTCCTGGGAAGACGGCCAAGCCTATGCGAATTGGCTCAGCCATAAAACCGGCAAGCCCTATCGGCTGCTGTCTGAGGCAGAATGGGAATATGCCGCACGGGCGGGCACCACCACGCCGTTTTCTCACGGAAACAGCGTCTTGCCGAGCGAGGCCAACTACAACGGCAGCACTGATGGGTCGGGTCCGTCGGACGTGAATCGACAGCGCACGATGCCGGTCGGAAGCTTTCCGGCTAACGGATTCGGTCTTCACGACATGCACGGCAATGTCTCCGAATGGGTAGAAGACTGCTGGCAGGATGAGTACTCGGCGAGAACGCCGGCGGACGGGTCGGCCTGGCTCGAAGGCAACTGCAATGGTCGCGTGGTGCGCGGGGGATCGTGGGAAGACAGTCAAACCGAGCTTCGTTCAGCGGCCCGCACCGGCGGCAACAAGGAGGACCGATTTTATACTGACGGCCTGCGCATCGCGAGAAGTCTCTAAAGCTTGCGATACATCATGAGCGCATCGACAAGTCCTGACCTTGGATGCCGGAATGCTTCCGGCAACCGGCCGACGATCTTGAACCCAAACCGCTGCCACAGCGCGACGGCGCGGGTGTTGGTACACACGACGAAATTGAATTGCATGGCGACGTATCCGGCGGCTGCCGCGTATTGCAGGGCATGCGTGCACATGGCGCTGGCGACTCCGCGCCCTTGGGCCGATGCCGCAGTCACAAACGCGCAGTTCGCCACATGGTCGCCGCCACCCGACTGATTGGGGCGGATGTAATAGGTCCCGACCACCGCGCCGTCATCGGCAACAAATACGGTGTGGCCCGGCGAGCGCCAGTAGGCGAGCGCTTCTGCCCCGGTCCAGTCGGAAGGGAGCGCGTAGGTTTCACCGGCCCGGATGATGGGCGTGATAATCTGTCGGATCGCCTCGTCATCGCCGGGAATTGCGCGTCTGACAAGCATACTGGTCCCGCTAGGTGATCGCTTTAGCCATCTGATGGGATTTGGAGCGTCGATCAAGTCGCCGTGTTGGAGCCGCACGAGCGCCGTCCTCCCGCGTCGCCTGCAGTAGGAGCGACCCTTGTGGTCGCGACCACAAGGGTCGCCCCTACTGCATCCTTCAGTTGGTACGAGCCCATTGTTATCGCTTTCCTGACGGGCCGATCACTTCAGATTGGCTGAAGCGAGCGAATAGCTTCCATCCACGCTGGGTTTGGCCAGGTCGCCCGTCCGGGCCAAGGCGGCCGATGACACCATAGTGGGGCACTCCAAATGCCTTAACCATCAGCCTGACCATGGCGGATCGCTGGCGCGCTAACAGTCTAAAAGTTGGAAAGCCGTTAACGAAATCTGCCGCATTGTGGCGACATGACGCGCGCGTTTCGTTCGCCACTCATTGGCGCCTGCCTGTTGCTTGGGCTGGCGGGCTGTGCCCGTGTGTGGTTCGCGGAGCGGGAGCCGTGGCGGCGCGAGGCTGAGATCTTCTGTTTGAGGTCGGGCGTCGTGAAGGAAGGTCCCTCCGTCGCGATCATCAAGGCAATCGACGGCCCGGGGGTATGCGGCGCCGACTACCCGTTTCGCGTTGCGGCGTTGGGCGACCCTGCGCTGGTCAGCTTTGCGGACGAGGTGATGCGTCCGACTGGGGCGATCCGGGTTACGCCGGATTATCTGCGTGCGTCACCGTCCGCTCCCTCGCCTACGGCTCCGGCGCACCCGTCAGCGCCCGATGTGCCAAGTCAAACTTACGCGGCGGGCCAGAGCTACGCGCCACCACCGACCACGCCGTCAGGTGTGCCGTTGTCGCTCGCGTCGCCCGATCTTTACGCGCGACAGCATGCCGCGATCCGCGCTCCCGCCGAACAGGCGCCGATCGGGCGCCAGGCGAATGCAGCCGTTACCGCGCGCCCAGCGACCGTAATGCCGGCCGCGACTCTGGCCTGTCCGCTGGTTTCCATGCTCGATCGCTTCGCAAGCGACTCGGTGCAGCCTGCGGCAATGCGCTGGTTCGGCCAGCCACTAGTGGAGATCAAGCAGATATCGGCGTACTCGTGTCGCGGCATGAACGGCGATTCCAACGCACGCATTTCCGAGCACGCATTCGGCAACGCCCTGGACATTGCGGCCTTCACGCTCGCCGACGGGCGCGTGATCACCGTCAAGGACGGCTGGCACGGCGCACCTGAAGAGCAAGCCTTCCTGCGCGACGTGCACGGTGCGGCCTGCAGGTTGTTCACGACCGTGCTGGCGCCGGGCTCCAATGCGTACCACTATGATCACATGCATGTGGATTTGATGCGGCGCCCGAGCGGCCATGTCGTCTGCGAGCCTGCTGCCACCCCGGGCGAAGCCGCATTTGCCCACGCCGGCGGACGCTATGCCCATACGCAGCAGGCGGAGGCGCCCGACACAGGATTGTCCGCCACGCGCCGTTATCCGCCTCCGGCACCGTGGGCTTCGGCGGAACGGCCTGACGCGCGAGACCGCAGGCGATGGGCGGTGGCGGGCGAGGATTAACCAGAATGTCACTTCTTACGAAGATCAACCTGCCTGAAGTACCATCACCTGCTTCAACTGGGTGATCCAGTAATCCTCGCGATGCCGCGGGGTACTCGATTCCCATTTTCGCGGGAATGACACTGGAGAATGGGTGGTGCCGTACCGACGATTCGCAGTCGCCGTCATCCGGCTGGATCGAGGCCCTTGGCCCGGAATACTGGCGCCGCGGAAGGCGTGGTGAGAAACTTGATCAACGCGTTGGCGGCTTCCGCTTGCCGCGCGTTCACACCGACGGCCGCCGCAAAGGAAGTGGTGAGCTGAATTTCCTTCGGAAACGGGCCGACCAGTTCGGCACCATCATAGGGGAGGATCTCGCTGATCTGGGTCATGCCGATTTCAGCTTCGCCATTGGCGATGGCATGAGCGGCGGGATTTTCGGGCGGCAGGAGCCTCACCTTGTCCTTGAGAGCATCTGCGATGCCAAGCCGCTGCAGCAGCGCCTTGAGATAGATGCCGGTACCACCCTGCTCTACATAGGCGACCGATTTGGCATTGAGGAGCGCCGCCTTGAAGGCGTCGACACTGCTGATATCCGGTTTGGGTGCACCCTTACGGACCGCGACGCCGGCGACCGAATTCGCAAGCGCCGCGCGCGTTGCGCCGGCGAGCTTGCCTTGCCGGATAAGATCATCGATCGCAGCGGTGGTGAGCACCGCAACGTCAAACGTTGCGCCCTTCTCAATCTCGGCCTTCAACGGCACAGCGGCACCCCAGGTGAAAACAAGCTTGTGCTCGGTGGTTTTCTCGAACGCCGGCGCGAGCTGTTCCAGCGTCGTCTTGAGCGCATTGGAGCTGATCACCTTGATCTCGGCGCCGCTCGCCGGAATGTTGGTTGCGACCATCATGGCAAATCCGACCACGGCGGCAGTCATCGTCGTTTGTTTCATGGTTTTTCCTCCCTCTTAATCGGCATGCGCGCCGGACAGATTTGCGACATGTGCGTGCAGGATAGCACGCGCCGGACCGCCGTTGGCAACGCACCGCCCCGATTGCAAGCCGGCATCATCGCGCATGCGACAACATGCTTCACCTCTTATCAACCACTCAAACCGTACCAATATTTCACACGCATGTTGCGGTCGAACTCTGCCCCGAATCCGGGGCATGGCCGCTTCGAGGAGGACTTCATGTTCCGCACGATTTTTCGTGCCGTGACGACTGCCGTGATCGTTGCGGCAACGATCGGTTTTCTGGCGTCCAGCGCCGACGCGCGCATCGGCGGGGGCCTGAGCTCGGGCAGCCGGGGAACGCGCACGTTTTCGGCTCCGCCCCCGACCTCGACCATGCCGTCGACGTCCACGATGCAGCGCACCGTCACCCCGAACACACAGCCGAATTTCACCAGTCCGCGGCCCGGCTTCGCTCCTGGCAGCTTCTTCGGGCGTTCGGGGTTCTGGGGCGGGCTCGCCGCAGGTTTTCTCGGCGCCGGTCTGTTCGGCCTGCTGTTCGGCCACGGCTTCCTGGGTGGACTCGGCGGCATCGTGTCGTTTCTCGGGCTTATCTTCCAGCTCGGCCTGATCGCGCTGGTCGCGATGTTCCTGTGGCGTTGGTTCCAGCGCCGCAATGAGCCGGCCTACGCCGGATCGTCCTATACGGGATCCCTCTACCGCAATTCGATGGTCAACCCGTTCAGCACGACCGGATCAGGTGGCGGGTACGGGTCGGGCAGTGCTGGCGCCGCACAGCGCAGCGACGATGTCGGCATCACGGGCACTGATTATGATGCCTTCGAGCGCTTACTCGGCGAGATACAGACCGCCTACAGCAACGAGGACATCAATGCGTTGCGGGCGCGCGCCACACCCGAAATGGTGTCTTATTTCTCCGAGGATCTGGCACAGAATGCGAGCAGCGGCGTCGTCAACCGCGTCTCGGATGTCAAGCTCCTGCAGGGCGATCTTGCGGAGGCTTGGCGCGAGAGTGGTACTGATTATGCGACCGTCAGCATGCGCTTTGCGTTGAACGACACTATGGTCGACCGCGCCAGCGGTCGGGTTGTCGAGGGCGGGCCGCAAGAGGTCAGCGAGGCATGGACCTTCCGACGCACCGCGGGCCGGCCTTGGATCCTGTCAGCTATCCAGCAGGCGCGCTAGATCGGATTTTCGACCACCTCGCTACACATACAGCCATTGTCGCCGGGCTTGTCCCGGCGACAAATGCTTTTTGAGGCACAGCAAAAATATTCCGGGTGGTCTCGACACCCCCGCAATTTATCACCCCTCCGGCCGGCGACGGCTGGAGAGGTAACGTTTTTGTTAACCTTAATGAACCTTGGGAACCATCGGTGCGACCAATACTTATATACCCATGTAGCGTACGACAATCAGGAAGCCGCCATGACTACGCTCCGCGCCCGCCTCTGCATCGGACTTGCGATCTCAGCCGCGGTCGTTCTCGGCAGCATACCCGCTTCCGGCGCGCAGCCCATGGGACCGGTCCAGTCCGCAACTGCGCCGAACGGTTTGCCGGCCGCCCGTTGCTCACGCCCCGCCGATCAGGAAGCGCTCCGCATCAAGCAGCTCGTCGAATTCGTTGAAAAGTCGCGCGCTATGGCGGCACAGAACCCGCTGCTGCTGGCAGATGTCGGCTATTACGAGGCCGAGCTCGCCGCGAGCCGCCGCTGCCTCCAAAACGTTGCGGCCAGGTAGCAAGCCTCGCCGCCAATTTCGGAATGCGCGTGTGATGCCATTTTAGTTTAGTCGCGCTGGTGCGAGGGTTGTCGTGCCGCGCAGCGGCGATCTGATGGGCTTACGCCTTGCCGTATCCGCCCGCGGTCGGAGTCTGGATGATGACCGCCTCGCCGGCCGCCAGCGTGGTGGCGTCGGCGCCCTGCAGGCGCTCCAGGCGGCCGTCGAGGCGGCGCACCCAATTCTCGCCGATCTGACCCGGCTCGCCGCCGGCGAGCCCGAACGGCCGCACGCGGCGGTGGCCGGACAGGATGGTGCATTCCATGGCCTCAAGAAACCTGATGGTGCGGCGTACCCCGTCGCCGGCATGCCATTTGCCGCGTCCGCCAGAGCCGGCACGGATATGGAAATCCTCAAGCAGCACCGGGTAGCGGAATTCCAGCACCTCCGGATCGGTGAGGCGCGTATTCGTCATGTGGGTGTGCACAGCGTCGGTGCCATCAAAGCCCGGCCCCGCCGGCGAGCCGGAGCAGATCGTCTCGTAGTATTGGTGGCGCGCGTTGCCGAAATTGAGGTTGTTCATGGTGCCCTGGGCGGCCGCGAGCGCGCCGAGCGCTCCGAACAGCGTATTGGTCACCGCCTGGCTCACCTCCACATTCCCGGCGACCACGGCGGCCGGATATTCCGGCGACAACATCGAGCGCGCCGGGATGACGATATTGATCGGCCGCAGGCAGCCCGCATTCATCGGGATGTCATCGTCCACCATGACGCGAAACACGTAGAGCACAGCTGCACGCGTCACCGGCTCGGGCGCGTTGAAATTGGTCGGCTGCTGCGGCGAGGTGCCGGTGAAGTCGACGGTCGCCTCGCGCTTTTTCTTGTCGACCGTGATTTTCACCCGGATCACGGCGCCCTGGTCCATCTCGTAGACAAATTCGGAATCATGCAGCCGGTCGATGACGCGGCGCACGCTTTCGGCGGCATTGTCCTGCACATGCTGCATGTAGGCCTTCACCACAGGAAGCGTGAACTCGGCTGTCATCTTACGCAGCTCCTGCACGCCCTTTTCGTTGGCGGCAATTTGGGCCTTGAGATCGTTAACGTTCTGCAGCGCATTGCGGACCGGGTATTTCGCGCTGGTCAGCAGCGCATAGAGCTCCGCCTCATGGAAATGTCCGCGGTCAACCACTTTGAAATTGTCGATGTAGACGCCTTCCTCCTCGATGGTCGTGGCGTTCGGCGACATCGAACCCGGCGAGATGCCACCCACGTCGGCGTGGTGGCCGCGGCTTGCGACCCAAAACAGGATATCCTGCTCGGCGTCGTCGAACACCGGCGTGCAGACCGTAATGTCCGGCAGATGCGTGCCGCCGTTATATGGCGCGTTGATCACGTAGACATCGCCCGGCCGGATGCGGCCGGCGTTTTCCCGGATGATGGTCTCGACCGCACGGTCCATGGAACCGAGATGCACCGGCAGGTGCGGCGCATTGGCGACCAGGCTGCCGTCGTGCGCGAACACCGCACAGGAGAAGTCGAGCCGCTCCTTGATGTTGACCGAATAGGCTGTGTTCTGCAGCGATACGCCCATCTGTTCGGCGATCGACATGAAGAGGTTGTTGAACACTTCGAGCATCACCGGATCGGCCTCGGTCCCGATGGCGTGGCCGCGCGCGAGCGGCACGGCGCGAGAGAGCACGAGATGGTTCTTGTTCGTAAGGTCCGCCTGCCAGCCGTTCTCGACCACGATGGTCTGGTGCTGCTCGATGATGACCGCGGGACCCGTGACCTTGTGGCCGGGAGCGAGCTGGTCGCGCGTGTAGACCTCGGCCTCGCGCCATGCGCTTGCAGCGAAGAAACGCGTGTGCTTCGTAGGTGCCGGGAGCGGCACCCGGGCGGTCGCCAGCACCGGCTCGGAAAAATTCGCGCCGCCGCCAATGGCCTCGACCGATGCGGCTTCGACCACGAGCTCCTTGGTGGAATCGATGAAGCCGAAGCGCGCTTTGTGGGCGGCTTCGAACGCGGATTTCAGCTTTGCGAGCATTGATTCCTCCCCTCCCCCTTTTGGGGAGGGGTCGGAGGGGGGGGGCGACGCGTGTCGCGCGGCCGTGCCAAAACCCCCCGCCCCCCCACCCTGACCCTCCCCCACAAGGGGGGAGGGAGAAAAGGCGTCTCGCTCATCACCAAGACTTCCCTGGGGAGGTGAAGCGTACGCCGGCACGACCAGTGCCGTGTCGGTGCCGGCATAGCGAATATGCGCGCGCACGTGCACGACGATGTTTGCGTCCGACACGCCCTGGCCGTTCACCTCGGCGCGCGCCTCTGCGCCAAGCCGCGCGCCCACGGCCTTGATCGACGTGAGCGCCACATCCCCAAGCGTTTCCTCGATCGCCTGCTGCCGAGTCGCCCTGATGTCCGCCAGGCCCATGCCGTAGGCGGACATCAGGGAGGAAAACGGATGGATCAGCACCGTGGTCATGCCGAGCGCGTCGGCGACCAGGCAGGCATGCTGGCCCCCGGCACCACCGAAGCAATTGAGCGCGTAGCGGGTCACGTCGTAGCCCCGCTGCACGGAAATCTTCTTGATCGCGTTCGCCATGTTCTCGACCGCGATCCGGATGAAGCCGTCCGCAATGTCCTCCGCGCTGCGCTCGCCGCCGAGGCTACGGTTTACTTCGCCCGCCAGGGCCGCGAACGCAGCTCCCACCGCGTCAGCATCGAGCGGCTGATCCTGCCTGGGTCCGAAAATATACGGGAAGAAATCCGGCATCAGCTTGCCGAGCATCACGTTGGCGTCGGTGACGGCAAGCGGCCCGCCGCGGCGGTAGCATTTCGGGCCCGGATTGGCGCCGGCCGAATCCGGGCCGACGCGAAAGCGCGCTCCGTCAAAATGCAGGATCGAGCCGCCGCCCGCCGCGACCGTGTGAATCATCATCATCGGGGCGCGCATGCGCACGCCCGCGACCTCGGTCTCGAAGGCGCGCTCGTATTCGCCGTCGAAGTGCGAGACATCGGTCGAGGTGCCGCCCATGTCAAAGCCGATGAGGCGGGGAAAGCCCGCCTCGCGCCCGGTCTGCGCCATCCCGACCACGCCGCCAGCTGGTCCCGACAGGATCGCGTCCTTGCCCTGAAACAGCTCTGCGGACGTCAGCCCGCCAGACGACATCATGAACATGAGGCGGACTTCTTCACCTCTCCCCGCTTGCGGGGAGAGGTCGCCCCGTCCCATCCCTCCCCCGCTTGTGCGGGAGGAAAGAGACGGGGCGGGTGAAGGGGGCTCTCCCCGCGCCTGAGCTGGTGGAGCGGCCCCCTCACCCCGACCCTCTCCCCGCAAGCGGGGAGAGGGAGAAGAAAGCTCTCCCACAATGGCGGGGGGAGAAGTCAGTTCCTCCGCTACGCTGGCCACATAGCGCCGCAGGATCGGCGACAGGTAGGCATCGACCACCGTCGTGTCACCCCGCCCCACTAGCTTGATCAGCGGCGAGACTTCGTGGCTGACCGAGACCTGCCGGAACTCCATGTTGCGAGCGAGCGCCGCGACCTGCCGCTCGTGCTCCGGATGGTGGTAGCTGTGCATGAACAAGATGGCGACCGCCTCAATGCCATCGGCTCGCGCGCGCTCAAGGTCGCTGCGAACAGCCGCCAGATCGGGCACTGCCTCCACCGTGCCGTCGGCGCGCACCCGTTCGGCGATCTCGACCACACGCTCGAACAGCATGTCCGGCTTGATGATGTGGCGGGCAAAGATTTTCGGCCGTGCCTGGTAGCCTATCTTGAGGGCGTTGCGGAACCCTTTGGTGGTGACCAACAGCATGCGCTCGCCTTTGCGCTCCAACAACGCATTGGTAGCAACGGTGGTACCCATCTTGACGGCGCCGATCAGACCCGGCGGGATCGGCTCGCCGGAAGCAAGGCCGATCAGATTGCGGATGCCCTGGACCGCGGCATCGCGGTAGGCTTCAGGATTCTCGGACAGCAGCTTGTGAGCCGCGAGCGTGCCGTCTGGTCGCCGGCCGATCACGTCCGTGAACGTGCCGCCGCGGTCGATCCAGAATTCCCATCGGGATGCTGTCGTCATCGCTTCATCGCCTCCGTGCGTGAAAGTGCGCGGAGCAAATAAGTCCCGCACGATTTTGTCCAATCATCGTTTCAGATATTTCGATAAGATGAACTTGATCACGCTTTTTCGCTTGGCGGCATCTCGCGCGCGACCTCAATGGCAATCTCGGCCACGTTCTGTGCCGCACGGTGGACAGGTGCGTCCGGCCAACCCACAACGAAGTTGAGTTCGGGAAGTTCGATAGTGGTGTTCAAGCGGCGCAACCTTTCGCGCGCGTCGATTTTTTTTTCGATAATAGCCGGCGGAATGACGGCAATCCCGATGCCATCAAGCGCCATGCGCACCACGGCTTCCAACGACGCACTGGCGTGGATGGTTGCGCGAAGACCCTCGCGGGCCAGCAGCTGCCGCAACGCCATATAAGGCTCGGTGTTGCGTGCGAAGGTGATGAGCGGCCACTTCACGATGTGTTCCAGCGCAATCGGCTCGCGCGGAAGCCCGAGCCTGTCGTCCGCGACGAATGCAACCGGGAACGAACACAATGGCCGGCTATGCACATTTTGACTATTGATGGGCCCAAGCAAGAATGCAAGGTCCAGATCCTTTGCAACTAGGCGGTCGCTCAGATAAGGCGATATATTAACGTCGATCTCGAACCCGAGATGAGGATAGGTCGCATTGACACGGGCGAACAGCACCGGCAGCCAAGTATGAACGATGCTTTCCGACACGCCGAGTCGTACGACGCCGCGCGCAGTCGAACGGCCGCTGATCTTCTCGATCATTTCACTGTACATGCCGTTCAGCCGTTCAGCATGGACGAGTAGTTCGTGTCCCTCAGGCGTGAGCGCGGCGACCCGCCGACGATCCGTTTCTACCAAGCGGACATTGAGAAACTTCTCAAGCTTCTTGACGCGCTGCCAGACCGCCGGCTCGGCAGCGTTGAGTCTCTCCGCCGCTCGGGCGAAGCTGCGCAGATGGGCAACCCACATGAAAATTTCGAGACTCCTGAAATCAATCATCGGCGGTCATCCGGCTTCTGTGGTCAGCACACGACCTTTGGTTTCTGGGAGCAGCAACGCTGCAATGACCAGGAGACCGTACGCGATCAGGGCGAATACTCCCATCGATTGCCCAAGTGGCAGAACCGCGCTGAGCAGACCAACAAACCACGGGTTCAAAGCGGCAATGCCGCGCCCGAAATTGTAGGCGAAGCCTTGGCCGGAGCCGCGCATCCGGGTTGGGAACAATTCGGTCAGGAACGGGCCCATACCGGAGAAAACCCCAGAGGCGAAAAAGCCGAGCGGGAATCCAAGCACCAGCATCATGGCGTCGTTCACCGGGATCTGAGTGTAGGCGATCACGATGACGATCGAGCACACCGCAAACAGGATGAAATTCGAGCGCCGCCCGATACGGTCATTGAGCCAGGCGCTAACCAGGTAGCCGATCAACGAGCCGACGATGATGACGGCGAGATAGCCGCCGCTTCCCAGTACTGTGAGATTGCGTTCGTCGCGCAGGAACCTCGGCAGCCAGGTGGTAATCGCGTAATAACCGCCCTGAGCGCCGGTCGACAACAGGCAGGTGAAAATTGTGGTCTTCAGCATGGCGGGCGAGAAGATTTCGAGGAAGTCCGCTGTCTTGCCGGCCGTCGCGAGGTTTTGCCGCGTTTGCGCGAACACCGGCGGTTCATCGACGAACCGCCGCACAAAGAACACCAGCACCGCCGGCGTCAGGCCAACCCAGAACAGCGCACGCCACGCGACCTCTTGGGAAAACACGCTGAACAACAGCGTCGCCATCAGGGCGGCGATACCCCAGCCGGCTGCCCAGCCGCTTTGCATGGCCCCCACCGCTTTGCCACGGTGCTCGGAGCGGATTACCTCACCGACCAGCACTGCGGCTGCCGCCCATTCGCCGCCAAAGCCGAGGCCCATGAGTGCGCGGAAGATGAAAAGCTCGGCGTAGCTTTGTGCAAAGCCGCACAGGAACGTAAACGCCGCAAACCACGCGATCGTGATCTGCAGCGTGCGCACGCGGCCGAAACGATCCGACAGCGCGCCCGCGAACCAACCACCGAATGCCGAGGTCAGCAATGTTGCCGTGCCGATGAGCCCGACATCCGCATTGGTGATTGCGAAGCTCGCGATGATCGCCGGGATGGCAAAACTGAACATCTGTACGTCCATGGCGTCCAGAATCCAACCGCCGATGCAGGCCCAGAACGTGTTTTTCTCCCGAGCGCTCATCTCCGAATACCAGGTGGTCGGATGATGATCGCTCCTCGCTGTCGCTTGTACGGTCATATTGTCCTCCCCCAGTGATTCGACGTGCATCGGCGTCGTTTATTTGTCGGGAAGTCAAAACAACGACAATTGATTGTTCTTCAGATCAGTCACCAGCATGCAGCCGGGAGCATGCGTGATCGCGAACGGTGGCTTGGCGGCGGCGATCGCCGCCTGCGGGGTGACGCCGCACGCCCAGAACACCGGCAGCTCTCCGGCTTCGATCGGAACGGCATCGCCGTAGTCGGGCTCGCCGAGATCCTCGATTCCGATGGCTTCCGGAAAACCGATATGCACCGGCGCACCATGCACAGCTGGTAGCCGTGTGGTCACCTGAATTGCGCGGATTGCGTCGGCCGGCTTCATTGGGCGCATCGATACCACTAGCGGTCCGTGAAAGCGGCCGGCAGATTGCGTGGCGATGCCGGTACGGTACATCGGAACATTGCATCCGCGTGCAAGATGACGGATGGGAATGTCGTTCTGCAGCAACGCCTCTTCAAATGAGAACGAACAACCGATGACGAAACTGACGAGGTCGTCGCGCCAGACTGAGATCAGGTCGGTCGGCGAGGTAACGAGCTTGCCGTGCTCCCACACGCGATAGCGGGGAAGGTCCGTGCGGACGTCAAGGCCGGCGCCGAGCGCCGGCAAGGCCGGGCTTCCGGCATCCGCCACCCCGAGCAGTGGACACGGCTTGGGGTTGGCCTGGCAGAAACGCAGGAACTCCGCAGCCCAGTCGCCCGGCAATATGGCGAGATTGCCCTGTACGCATCCTGGTGCAAGCCCAGCAGTGGGGCCATCGAACCGGCCGGACCGGCATTCGCGTCGGACATCGACGCCGGTTGACATCTGGATTGGGGCCGCAAGATCACTGGATGGCATTGGGTTGACGCTCCTCTTTGCTGGCCGCCCACCCGGGTATCATCTTCTCCGATCGTGATCTTTGCCAATCGTGGTTTTTTGGGTTTCGATAAGCTCACCTTATCAGGTACCGCACGGGCCTCGTTCCTGCCTGAACGGCGGTGTGGGCACATCCATGTACGTGCCGCCGCGATCGATCCAGCATTCCTGAGAATTTGCCATCGCTGTCCAGCCTCAACAACGTCGGTGCGGGCGACTCACCTCTCCAATATCGTCGTCCGGCTTGGTGATCCGGTAACCCGCCGAACATCAATGTTTCCATGTATCGCACCAATGTGCGGACGACTCCGGCGGGTCGGTTTCACGGACCTCTTGTGGTGTCTATGCGGCCGTTCAAGCCGGCGGACGCCATCCGGGCTGTGCAGATCACATCACGGCTGCCCACCGTGCACGGCGCGCCTGTGCACATCGGATTTCCGGAAGCTATTGGCATTCGGGATCTTGCCAGGCCGGACTTTGGCGATGCGGTGCCGATCGAACCCGGCCCGTGTTCTGGGCCTGTGGCGTGACGCCACAAGCCGCCATCGCGGCCGCCCGCCCTCCTTTCGCCATCACACACGCGCCCGGCCGCATGCTGGTGACCGATCTCAAGAACGCCCAATTCGCGGCGATCTGAGGGATGTTCTTTGACACTGTGGGCTTCACGCCAAAGATGTATCGCGGCGACCTCCGAAGTGCATCGTCGCCGCTTCAAACCATGCGACAGGGTGGTCCGTTAACACCCAGCGAGCGCGCCAACGGCCTGCGGTTCTTACCGATTTTTTTCTCCAGATTGAATTAATGGGAACCGTCAGCACTCGTGCGTCTAAAATTATTTGATGATGTTTAGAATTATCGTTCTTGCGATAACACGCATCGCGTGTGCATCTTCCTGGTAAGAACTGTTATCGCTCGCATTTGTGCAGCGCACGCCTACTTTAGCAAAATCTTGGTGTTGCCCAGCGAATGGCCGCGAATAGCCGCGGCCCGGACGATATGTAGAGCTAACGCGTTAAACCGGCAGAGGGCCATATGGGGCTTGGGCAATCCTCGTGGTTCCGGATTTGGAATTTTGGCAGTGCCCGACCTTGGGTGCAGGGGGGTGCAATGACGTTTGAATTGGCCATCATCAGTGTTCTGGCAGGCATTACCCTCGGTCTGCGGTACAGGGTTTTGATCCTTGTCCCTGCGGTTATCATTGCAATGATATTTGCGGTGATCGTCGGAGTTGCGCACGCCGATCGCTTCTGGTCCATCGTCCTGGCGATGGTGATATTCGGGACCGCCGTTCAAATTGGTTATCTGGCTGGTGTCGTGTTGCGCGTCGCAATCGAATCAATTTGCGCATCCAGCATCGGGGGCCGCAATCCCGAAATCAACTCTGAAGCTGGCCGTACCTAGAGCCAATTCCGGTCAAGTTGGAGCACCTTCGAGTCGTGGCCGGGCTCGTCCCGGCCACCTCAATTGTTGATGCTCCGTGCTCAAGAATTCGTCGTCGCCGTAACAAGCCGGGCGACGACGCCTTAAAATGAAGCTTGTCCCTCGCTTGCCATCTATTGCGCGGCCTCGCCGGCTTCCACTTCAGCGAGCTTGGTGCGCCAGTCGGCGCGCTTGCGAATGAGGGCGAGGAGCGACAGCAACAGGAGCACCGCCGCAACCAGGAACAGTGCCAGCGCGATCGGGCGCGTGAAGAAGATCGTCCAATAGCCGTTTGACATGATGAGCGATTGGCGCAGGCTCAATTCGAAAGTTGGTGAGATCACGAGACCGAGTACGAGCGGTGCTGGGTCAAGACCGAGCTTGCGCAGGAAATAGCCGAGCACGCCCATGATCAGCATGATCCACACGTCGACAATCGAATTGTTCACCGTATAGACGCCGATCACGCAGAACATGATCACCAGCGGATAAAGATAGCTGTAGGGAATCCGCAGCACGTTGACGAACAGACCGACCAGCGGCAGGTTGAGCAGGAGCAGCAGGACGTTGCCCACATACATGGAGGCGACGAAGCCCCAGAAGATGTCCGGGTGCTCGTTGACAAGTTGCGGGCCCGGCTGCACCCCATGGACAATTAGTGCTGCCATCAGCACTGCGGTTACCGGGCCGGTCGGCAGACCGAGTGCCAGCATTGGCACAAATGCGCCGGTCGAGGCGGAATTATTCGCCGACTCCGGTCCGGCGACGCCCGCCACCGCGCCCTTGCCAAATTCCTCCGGATGCTTGGAAAGCTTGCGCTCGACCGCGTAGGACAGAAAACTCGAAATGATGTGCGCGGAGCCCGGCGTGAGCCCGATGAGGAAACCGAGCACACTGCCGCGAGCGATCGGCCACGCCGATTGCCGCCACTCTTGGCGGTTCGGCAAAAGCTCGCGCAGTTTCGGAGCCATCACCTCGCCGACCACACTTGCGCTCGGCGTCGAGAGGATTTCACCAAGCCCGAACAAGCCGACCGCGACCGGCACGATGCCGATGCCGTCGCCGAGTTCGGCGATATCGAATGAGTAGCGGAAATGCCCGGTGAGATTGTCGATCCCGATCGTCCCCAGCAGCAGCCCGATGGCCGCCATGAGTAATGTGCGTGGCAGCGACGTGGACGACATGTAGGCGAGGAAGATGAGGCCGACGACCAGAAGCGCGGTGTATTCGGGGGGGCCGAAGCGCAGTGCGAAAGCCGCAAGCGGCGGGGCGATCGCGGTCAGCACCACCACTCCAAAAGTGCCTGCGATCCATGATCCGACTGCCGCGATGCACAGTGCCGCGCCGGCGCGGCCCTTGCGGGCCATGGCGTAGCCGTCGATGCAGGTCATGACCGAGGAGGCCTCGCCCGGAATCCGCATCAGGATCGAGGTGGTGGAGCCGCCATACTGCGAGCCGTAGTAGATGCCGGCCAGCATGACGATCGCCTTGGTGGCGTCGAGCCCGAAAGTGACCGGCAACAGGATGCTGATGCCAGACAGAGGCCCGATGCCCGGCAACACCCCGACCAGTGTGCCGACGAGGCAGCCGAGAAAGCCGTACCACAGCACGTCCGGCCGCAACGCGACAGAAAATCCGAGCATCAGGCTGTCGAGGGTTTCCACCGTTCAGAACCCCAGAACACCCTGCTCGAGCGGCGATTTGAGGATGACGGTGAAAAGCCCGTAGGTCATCAGGCTGATGCCGATGCTGTAGGCTGCGGCAGCGAGCAGGTTCCGGCCTTCAAGTGCGATCAGGGCGAACAGCATCAGCGACATCGTCACGATGAAACCGAGCGTCGTGTAGAGCGCAACCGCTGCTGCGGTAATCGCCAGCACCCGGATCGCGTGGGGCAGGTCGCTCCAGTCGATCTCGGAAAACGGCGCGGTCGTGCCTCCACGTGCGACCAGGATCGCGCCCAACACGATCATCAGGGCGCAAACGAGCTTCGGCATCATGCCGGCGCCAGGAAATGCAAGCGTGCCGAACGGCAGGTCGCCGCTCACCGCCAGCACGGCAAGCGCAGCCGCTATAGCGGCGCCCCCGGCGACATGGTCAGCACGCAGGGTCATGGTGCTCCTAGCTTTCCTACATACCGGGGCTTCTTATCCCTCCCCGTCTTCGGGGAGGGTGGCGCCATAGGCGCCGGGTGGGGTTGGATGCAGCACGGTCAAGGATTCCCCACCCGGCCGCGCTTCGCGCGTCCACCCTCCCCGAAGACGGGGAGGGATCTCACCCCTCGACCCGTCCGATCGAGCGGATCGCTTCTTCAACGCGCCTGGCATCGGTGTCCCAGAAGGCGCGAAACTCAGGTTGATCGAGATAATCGACGTCCTGGCCGATGTTCGCCATCAACTCCTTGAATTTGGGGGTCATCACTGCGGCGCGGGTGAAGTCACGGATCTTGGTCACGATGGGCTCTGGCGTGCCCTTGGGAGCGAACAGGCCGACCCACAGGTAGAACTCGAGGTCATAACCGAGTTCCTTCATGGTCGGTACGTTGGGTAGTGCGTGGGAGCGCTGCGCCCCGAATGAGGCGAGCGCCCGTGCCTTGCCGCCTTTGATTTGGCCGAGGCAGGCGGCAATCGAGGATACGAGCACCTGCGAATTATTGCCGATCAGCGCGGTGAGTGCCGGGCCGCCGCCGTTGGTCGGCAGATGGCGCAACTTGATGCCGGTCGCCTTGAGGTAAAGCGCCATCGGCAGATGCAGGGCGCCATAAAGACCGGATGAAGAGAAGATGATCTCGTTCGGCCGCTTCATAGCGTCGTCGGTGAATTCCTTCAAAGTCCTGTATGGCGTCTGGTCGTTGACGATCAGCACGCACGGATCGGCAATGAAGCGCGCAATCGGAATGAAGTCGGCACGGGAAAACTTCGGCTGCCGGCCGAACAGCTTGTCCACCTCGGGAAAGCCCGAAATTGAAACGATGTGTAGCAGCAGTGTGTAGCCATCGGGCTTCGCGTTAGCGGCGACCTGCGCCCCGACCGCGCCCGCCGCGCCCGCCTTGGTATCGATCACGGCAGGCTGCTTGATGATCGGCTCAAGCACTGCAGCAAACGGGCGTCCCACCACGTCAGCGGCGCCGCCGGGCGGAAACGGATTGATAAATGTAATCGCGCGGGACGGATAATTGGCGGCGTCCTGGGCGAAGCTCGCCGTCGGCAGGAGGGTCGCCGCGGCCGAGCCAATGACGAAGCTGCGTCTGTCCATGATGGTCTCCCGAAAGATCCGACAGTAGCCACGAGGGAACTGCCCGGCAACTCGGCGGGTTGCCGCGGCGTAGTTGGGCGAGGATACGGCAACCCTATGAGCTTGACGGCATCAGCGTGCCCGGATGGAACCTGATGGCCGCCCAGACGGCGAGTACAACAAAGATCACGAGCGCAGCACCCTGCGCCGCAGCGAACGGCGGCTCTGAGCCTGTCGGAGCCAGGGCGGTCAAGGGCGGGACATGCTTGAATGCCTGCACGATCCCGACGAAAACATCAAAATAGAGGCTGACGACGACGCCGACCACGTAGATCGGTCGCCACGCTCCCGACAGGTCGAAACCATAGTAGGCGAGCATGGTGAGCGCCAGCACCACGATCGCCAGTGCCGCAACTCCGTGGGACGGTAGGACTGGAAACTTGAAATCTGGGGAAATGCTGCAGGTGGTGAAGCGGCATGGCATTGCTCCTCAGTGATCCGGATCGCGCCTTCTGCGTTAGGTTAGTCCACGTTAACACAAATCCGCGTTTCCGATTTTGCCTAACAAATTTGATCCGCTTAGAGCATTTTCCGATAACGTTGAGCGAGTGTCTTCACCTCTCCCCGGAGGGGAGAAGTGAAGGGCAACGGGGCAACGTCTTCGATTCAACCATATCGAAATCTGCTCTAAGTTCGTCCAACGGCGCCGCTAAGCCCAGTTGGCGCAGGAATTGGACGCATGAGGAGGTTGCATGCCCGCCTATTGGGTGGCGCGTTCGCGCATCATCGATCCGATCGAATACAAGAAGTATACCGATCGCATCCCCGCCATCTTCGCCAAATATGGCGGCCGCGTGCTCGCCCGCGGCGGGCGCTTCCAGATCATGGAGGGGCCCGAAAAATTCCATCGCTTCGTGGTGGTGGAATTCGACACCTTGGAGCGGGGCGTCGCGTGCTTTCAATCGTCTGAGTACGAAGAAGCTGCCGCATTCCGCCGCAACGGGGCGGGGGAGGTCGAGACCATCGTGGTGGAAGGCGGCGATGCCACGGCCCCGTCTCTACCCTCGCCCGCAAGCGGGCGAGGGTAAGGAGGGGGCTGCGTCGATTAGTCGAGCCGCGAAACTCCCTCCTCCCTTGTGGGGGAGGGTCGGGGAGTTGTGGCATCGATAGACCCCATTCTACGCCCCCAAACCCCGCCCCCCCTCCAGCCCCCTCCCCACAAGGGGCCCACAAAGGGAGGGGAGCCGCTACCGGCGCTGTTACAGCTAAAGTTAGCGCCTCACGGGACAAGCCCCGGCCACGACTCGAGAGATGCCGGGTGCTTCAACATGACCGGAATCCACTGTGGCGCGCAGCTTTCGAATGGCCCTAATATGCCGTGAACACAACGCCATTTGCGAACAGTTCAACGGAGGAAACGACATGCGCTTCACGCTCACATCGGCTCTCGCGGCGGCAGCCGTAGTAACCGCATTGGCGGGTCTTGCCGGCGGCGCGGCGGCACAGTCAGGCGAGCCGATCAAGATCGGCTTCAGCATGGCGATGACGGGGGGCCTTGCGGCTAATGGCAAGTCCGCACTTCTCGCGCAGAAGATCTGGGAAGAGGACGTCAATGCCAAGGGCGGGCTGCTTGGTCGGCCAGTCAAGCTCATCTACTACGACGACCAGAGCAATCCCTCGACAGTGCCGGGCATCTATACCAAGCTGCTCGATGTTGACAAAGTCGACCTCATCATCGGTCCCTATGCGACCGCGCAGATGGCACCGGCGATGCCGATTGTCATTCAGCGCAACAAGGTGTTCGTCACCCTGCTCGGGCTCGCCGTGAACGAAGAGTTCAAGTACCCGAACTATTTCGCCATGATCCCATCCGGTCCGAATGCGAAGTCTGCCTTCACCAAGGGCTTTTTCGATCTTGCCGCAGCACAGAATCCGAAGCCGCAGACGGTCGCGATCGTGGCGGCCGATCAGGAATTCTCGCGCAATGCGTCGGATGGCGCCCGGGAGAATGCCAAAACGGCCGGGCTGAAAGTCGTCTACGACAGGACTTATCCCCCCACCACCACCGATTTTGCGCCCATCGTGCGTGCGATCCAGGCAACCAATCCGGACCTGCTCGTGATTTGCTCCTATCCGCCCGATTCGGTGGGCATGGTGCGGGCCATCAACGAAATCGGCTTCAAGCCGAAAATGATGGGCGGCGGCATGGTCGGCCTGCAGGCGACGGCGCTCAAGGCGCAACTCGGCCCCATGCTCAACGGCTTGGTCAATTACGATTTCTGGCTGCCGGTGCCGAAGATGCAGTTTGCCGGTGTCAACGAATTGATCAAGAAGTATCAGGCAAGAGCGACGGCCGAGGGCGTCGACGCGCTCGGCTATTACATGGCGCCGTTTGGCTACGCACAGCTTCAGGTGCTGCAGCAGGCCATCGAGGTGACCAAGAGCCTCGATGACAAGAAGCTCGCCGACTACATCCGGGCCAACACGTTCAAAACCGTGGCTGGCGACGTCAAGTTCGGCAAGGACGGCGAATGGGCGCAGTCGCGGGTGCTGCAAATCCAGTTTCACGACGTGAAGAGTAACGATGTCGAGCAGTTCCGCGCCATAAACACCCAGACCGTGGTGGCGCCCGACGAATACAAGTCCGGCAATGTGATCTATCCGTATGAGAAGGCGAAGAACTGATCTGGTCTTCAACCGGGCGGCGGACGGGGTTTACTTCCCCCCGTTTGGTTTCACTCCGTACTGAGATCGAGAGTCGCCGTGGTGCAGCACCGCCACGGCGACTCGCTTTGTTCCGAGGTCCATTCCCGAAATCCCTTTCGTCATGCCGTGGTGAGTGTGGGGATTTTCTCGATCTCGTGTGCAAGTTCCTGTTCGGCCACCTCGAGATCGAAAGCGCGCTGCATATTGATCCACAGCTCAGGACCGTTGCCGCAAAGTTTGCCGATGCGCAGTGCCATCGCCGGCGTGATCGGCTGCTTCTCGGCAAGGATATCGTAAAGCGTCTGACGCGAGACGCCGAGCAGACGCGCGATCTCTGCCTTGGGCTTGCCGAGCGCCGGCAGCACATCTTCGCGCAACCACTCGCCCGGATGCATACGCGGCAGTCCACGGAGAGGATTCTTGGGGGTCATCAATGGTAGTCCTCCAGGTCAACGTCAGTTGCGTCTGTGTCGTCCCAACCGAATGGGATTCGCCAACAGCCGCTTGCGTCAACTGCGTACCGCTCCTTGTCCCGGCCTTTGAGCGGGTGAAATCGATAGCCTGGAATGTTCATTTGCTCCGGCTTTTTGGCCTCGTTGAGCGCGCGCAAAATGCGACGCACGCGATCGACATTGGGAACACTCAACTTCGAAGCGTCGCCCGTCTCCGCGTAGCGTTTCAGGGCTTTGGAGCGGAACGACCGGATCATGCGCCATTGTAAGGCAACTCCGACACTGTGTCAACAACTGGATGACATCGCGTCGCAAAACGTTCCTTACAACCCCAAATAAAATTTCCTGATCAGATCATTGTTATTGAGCTCGTCCGCTGATTTTCCCTCGAACGCGATCCTGCCGTGGACGATCACGTAGCCGCGGTCGGCGATGCGCAGTGCCTGGGGGAAGTTCTGCTCCGCCATCAGGACGGTGAGCTGGTATTGCTGCTTGAGCTCCCGGATGGCGTCGATGGTGCGGCTGACCAGCACCGGGGCGAGGCCGACCGAAGGCTCGTCGATCAGGAGGATGCGCGGCGCCAGCATCAGGGCGCGGCCGAGCGCGAGCATCTGCTGCTCGCCGCCGCTCATCGAGCCGGCGAGCTGGCGCCGGCGTTCGGCGAGCCGCGGAAAGGCCGTGAAGCAGAAATTCATATTGGCCTTGATCTGGGCGCGAGCCTTGGGCCGGAAGGCGCCGAGCAGGAGATTTTCCTCAACGGTCAGGCGGGGGAACAGACGGCGCCCCTCGGGCACCAGGGCGATGCCGAGATCGACGATCTCCTCAGTGGCTCGGCCGATCAGATCATGTCGCTCGCCCTCGATTTCGGCGACGATCGAACCGGCGCTCGGCCGCACGATACCCATGATGCTCTTCATCAGCGTGCTCTTGCCGTTGCCGTTGGTGCCGAGCAGCACCACCGTCTCGCCGCCTTTGACTGTAATCGATATATCCTCCAGCACGCGCACGGCGCCGTAGCGGGCATCGACCCCTGCGATGGTGAGGCTATTGGCCAATGTATGCCCTTTCGACATCCGCATCGCGAATCACCTCGTCAGGACGGCCGTCGGCGATTTTCTTGCCGGAGACCAGTACCGCGAGGCGTTGAGAGAAGCTCATGACGGCGCGCATGATGTGCTCGATGAGGATGACCGTGATGCCGTGTTCGTTCAGCCGGATCAGCAGCGCGACGATATCGTTGACCTCGGAATTCGACAGTCCCGCCATCGCCTCGTCGGCGATCAGAAGCTTGGGTTCCGCCGCCATGGCGCGCGCGAGCTCCAGCTTGCGCATCTCCACCTGAGTAAGGTCGCGCGGCAGGCGTCGCGCACGGTCGGCGAGGCCCACGAGGTTCAAGAGCTCTTCGCAGCGCGTTGCGATCTCGGCTTCGGTAAGCGCGGGCTTGCGACGCGCATTGACGGTGTAGAGCAGCGGCACCTTGAGGTTGTCGCTGACCGTCATGCTGGTGAAGGGACGCGGCAGCTGGAAGCTGCGCGCCATGCCGAGCCGGGTGCGCTCATGGGCGCTTTGCCCAGCGAGGTCGCGTCCTTCGAATCGCACCGTGCCGGACTCATTGACGAGCGTACCGCACAGGCAGTTCACCAACGTGCTCTTGCCTGAACCGTTGGGGCCGATCAGGCCGAGTCGCTCGCCTGCCCTCACCGCGAGATTGATGTCATCGAGCGCGACGAAGCCGCCGAACCGCTTGGAGAGTCCTTCCACTTCGAGAAGCTGTGCCGTCATGGCCTATCGCTTTGACAACAAGCGCTGCCACAGCCCGATGAGGCCATTCGGCGCGATGATAACGAAGCCTACCAGCAGCATTCCGACGATCAGCAGGTTGACCGCCGAGGAGATCGTCACGGTGGTGACCTGCTGCAGGGTACCGAGGAGAAGCGCGCCAACCAGCGGGCCGACCCAGCTGGTGGTGCCGCCGATCATCGGCATGGCGATCGAGTTGACGGCGTATTCGAGCGCGAACGCGGAAGACGGCTGCAGGTAACCGATGTAGTAGGGAAACGGTGCGCCGGCCATGCCCATCAGGGCGCCTGATAGCGTGGTAGCTATCAGCTTGAGCTTGAGGGTCGGCACTCCCGATGCCTCGGCGGCCAGCTCGTCGTCCCGGATAGTGGCAAAGCCATAGCCGAGCTTGGAGCGCTCGATGATGCGCGCCGTCGAGATGGCCATCACGGCCAGCACCAGCATGATCAGGAAGAGGTACTGAATGTATGGCAGGGAAAGTTCCGAAACCTCTGCCGGCCGGATCACATAGGCGCCCCGTGAGCCACCCACATAGTTCCAGTTGACCACCAGGGTCTGCAGCACCACTGCGAGCGCGAGCGTTGCGATCGCAAAGAATGCGCCGCGCAGCCGCAGCGTCAGATAACCCATGCCGAGGCCGATAAGCCCGGATACGGCGGCGCCGACGGCGACAAGCACGGGAATCGGCAGCGGATAGAGCTTGTGGAAGAACACCGTCGCATAGGCGCCGAGCGCGAAGAATGCCGCGGTACCGAAATTCACATACCCCGTATAGCCACCGAGAATGTTCCACGCGGTTGCCAGCACAATGAACTGCAGCACGGTGTAACCGGCAAAAAACACGTAGTCATTGCCAACCATGCGTGCGCCGGCGAATACAAGGACGGCCACGACCGCGCACATGAGCACGAAGCTGCTGCCGGAGCGGATGGTACGGCTCATAGTCGCTCCGCCGTCATCGTCCCAGCAGCCCCGCGGGCCGGAACGCAAGCGTCAGCAACAGCAGCCCAAATGAGACCGCGGGCGCCCATGACGGACCATAGAAGGTCGCGGTGAAGCTCTCCGCGATACCGAGCAGTATGGCGCCAATAAGTGCTCCCGGTAGGCTGCCAAGCCCCCCGAGCACGCAAATCGCAAAGACCCGGCCGATATAGTCCCGCCCGATCGAGGGCTCGACCGGCTGGATGATGATCAGGAATGCCCCCGCCATGGATGCGGTGGCGATCGAAATCGCGAAAGCGATACGTTTGATCCGGATCGGATCGGCGGCCATCAGTTGCAGGGCAACCTGGTCCTGGGCTACCGCCATGATGGCACGGCCGATGAAACTGCGCGTCAGAAACAGCTCCAACGTTACCAGCATGATGAGCGATATCAGGCACGGCACCAGCATCCGCAGCGGCAGGTCGATGACGCCGATATGCCAGCTCTGCTCGACGTAGCTGGCCTGGACGTAGCGGTAGTCCACCCCGAATTCCAGGACCAGTGCGACTTCGGTGATGAACAGGATGCCGAAAAAGAACGCCAAGCCGCGCAGCGGGTCCTGGCCGCGCCTTTCGAAAGCCAGATAATAGACTTGGTAGATCGCGGCACCGAGCCCATAGAAGGCCGGCAGCACGATGATGCTGGCGACGATCGGATCAAGGCCGAACTGCACGTTGACGATGTAGGCAATGTAGGCCCCCAGGATGATGAAGGCCGGATGCGCAATGTTGACGATGTCGAGAATGCCGAACGAAATCGAGATCCCCACGGTCACAGCCGCATAGAAACCGCCGAGCAGCAGCCCGGCCATCACTGCATTGAGCAGCAGATCGTAGGACAACACTTCCCCCCACCCGCCGCATCTTCGGTGCGCGGCCCGCCGTCGTCATACCCGCGCCTGGCGTGGGCATTCACGTCTTCCTGGCAGCTTTCGAAAAGCAATGCGTGGACCGCCGAGACAAGCCCCCTAGCCGCTAGCTTAAGCTGTAACAGTGCCGGCAGCTGCTCCCCTCCCCGTTGTGGGGAGGGGTCGGGGGTGGGGGTCGAGGAGTGGGGCACATCGGTGCCACAGCTCCCCGACCCCCAACCCCAACCCTCCCCCACAAGGGGGGAGGGAGTCTCAGCGGCTCGGTCAGAGCTTAACTCAGCGTGCATGAGGCCGGCCATGACACTGGACAATCGTTTGACCCCCGCCCCAGTTTTCCACATCACGCCGCCGCGCGCCGAACCGCGCCCGGGATCGCAAGCGGCGGGTTGGCGCTGTCCAAAAATTCGACCGTCATGAACACCATCTCGCCGTCGCCGATGTTCTCAAGATCATGCACTTTGAATTCACCGGGTCCATAGGTCTCGTGGCGCGTTTCGCCGGACGCGTAGGCGTATTCCACGGTCGTGCCGTCCATCAGGTGCTGGCGGCCGCGACACGGGGTCATCGCGGTCCAGAAATAGTTGAGCACATGCCGGTGGAATCCGAACCGCTGCCCGGGTTTGAGCCTGATGGTCCATACCCGCACTTTGTCGGTCTCGGAAACCAGCTCGCTGCCGACGCAACCGTTGGGGCTGAGGGCTTCGCAGGCGAACTCCTTCTGGAGCGCACCAGGCCACTCAATCCGGTCCTTCCACGCCGCCTGCTTGTCGGACATGCTCAAGGCCATGGAATTCCTCCGTTGCGGCCATATCGAACGGCCGCATGCTGTTTGATACCTTGCATGGAGCGATAAACCAAGAGCGCCGATCAGATATCACGGTAGTCGAGATCATGCGTCACGTTTGCGAGGCGAAATGAGCGAGGGGCGCGCCATTGTGATTGGCGGTTCACTGGCCGGCCTGTTGGCGGGCCTGTTGCTGCGCCGGCAGTTTACTGTCGACATTTATGAACGCGCTGGTGCCGAGCTGGCCGGCCGCGGCGCCGGTATTGTGACTCACGCGCTATTGTCGGAGGTGCTTGATGCTGCCGACATCACGGGGCGACAGGATGGTGCCATCCAGCAATCCAGCGTCCAGGATTTAGGTGTAGAGGTTCGGACGCGACGCTTTTTCGATCGGGACGGCCGGGTGGGACTGGACTACCCTTACCGGCAAACCCTCACGTCCTGGGACCGGCTGTATGACTTGTTGCGCCGTGCGTTTCCCCCATCGCATTATCATCGGGGCAAGGAACTGGTGGCCGTCGAGGAGCGTGCCGGGGGCGTCGCGGCACGGTTTGCGGACGGTTCGGTTGCCGAGGGAGACCTGCTGGTTGGCGCCGATGGATTGCGCTCGACCGTGCGCGCGCAGTTTCTTCCCGAAGTGACGCCGATCTACGTCGGCTATGCAGCCTGGCGCGCGCTCGTTCCGGAACGCGCCATTGCGCCGGACCTGCACGCGCAGATATTCGATCACTTGTCGTTCGGCCTGCCGCCCGGCGAACAGATACTCGGATATCCGGTGGCGGGCCTAAACAATGACCTGTGCCCCGGCCGCCGCCGCTACAATCTTGTCTGGTACCGGCCGGCCGATAGGCTCCAGCTCGAACGGCTGCTGACGGACGACGCCGGGACTACCCACGCGGTCTCGATCCCGCCGCCGCTGATCTCGCGCGCCGTCATCGCGGAAATGCGCGAGGCCGCGGAATCCCTGCTGGCGCCGCAGTTCCGCGACCTGATCCGGCTGGTCGGACGGCCGATGCTGCAGGCGATCTACGATATCGAATCGCCACGCATGGCCTTCGGCCGCGTTGCCATCATCGGCGACGCCGCCTTCGTGGCGCGCCCGCACGTGGGCGCCGGCGTCGCCAAGGCCGCCCAGGACGCGCTCGCACTGGCGCGGGCACTCGCGCGGACCGGGGAGGTTGCAACGGCGTTGAAAGAAATGGAAGCGACGCAACTGCCATTCGGCCGCCGCATCATCGCGCGGGCCCGCGAACTCGGGGCATGTCTGCAGCGGCACCACACAACCGCGGCGGAGCGCGATAACGCCGCTCGGTTTCGCACGCCCGAGGCAACGCTGCGAGAAACCGCGACGCTGGAGTTTTTGGAGAGGTGATGGCTCGATCTTGTCCCTCGCCGACGTGGGGAGGGCGTTGAACACGATCGGGCCTCTCGCGCGCCAGCATCGGACGACTTCGGGGCCATTTGACTTTCCGGTCGACCTCAATAGCCGGAAAACGCAGCATAAGTTCGAGCGCCTCAGCCTTGGGCCAGAACCTGACTTATGCACCGCGGCAAGTGAGAGGTTTGCGCAGTCGCCGCTCGCCGTGGACTCTTCGACAGTATCGATCGTTGGCCGACGGTCCTCAGTGAGCCGTTCGTCCGGCAAAGCCCGCTCTGTCGAGCGTGTTATTTGGAACTCCTGTCGGCGGGTTTATCTCAGGCCCGGCAACTTCTAATCCAGATCGACAAGCCGATCGTTCATGCTGCCACTCCTATGGGCGCCCTGCCCCGCAGCAATTGCCGGAAGACCAGCGCGTGCGTCACTAAAAGCGGGGGCACGATCAGCGTCGGAATGAAGAATGCCGCGCCAAGAGAGCCAGGGGGTTGGGGGGCGCCGACAACGCCTTGGTAATAGGCGAAGAGGAGGTCGGCAGTCCCTTCGATATTGAAGACCCAGACCGTCAACATCGCCCACGACGCGCGAACGGAGAGCCCCAGGACCGCGATAATCGCGAGTACGGCTGCGGCCAAATCGCCATAGGCCGCCGGAATGGCAAAAGCCGGAGACAAGGCTGGCGACACGACACCGGGCATAAGAAAAGCCAGCCCCACGAACCGGAACATGTGAGGTGCCACAAGCGCCTTGATGGCGTCTTCGCTGGACCATGCCCGCAGACGGGGCGTGATGTAATTCCATGCCACGATGCTGAACGCGACGAAGCAAAGCAGTACGCTCAATCCGATGATCGCCTGGCTGTCCATGACACTCACCCGTTCGTCGAGTTGTCTCTCTTAGAGGCGCCCCTCACACAGCTCTGACCTGGGTAACCGCTTGCTGGTCTGCGGAGCGCGAGCCGTGGGTCAGCACCACGACCCCGGGAGCGGGGCCGCTGGCGAGAGCGACCGCCCGGCGTGCAAGGACCGCCGCGAGATGGCTCCGGTACGCCGCGTCGGCGAACAGGTCCTCGACCAAATTTTCAGGCGACAGACGTATGTCGCGCAAACTTTCGGCGGCGAAGCCGCCGGTCAATGCCGCTTCCGCCTCGCGCCAGCGGAACGCGCCTTGAGCGCGCGCCCCGGTCACCGCGATGGAAGGGAGTCCATCAGACGCGCATGACGCGAATACGCCGACCATGGCATAACGCGCCGCCGGGTTCAGGAACTTGATATACGCCGCTCGCCTGGAAACGGGGAAGGTCGCCGCGGTGATGATCTCTCCCGGCTCGAGCACTGTGCGACCACCAACGAAGAACTCTGCGGCCGGGACCCTTCGCGTCGTCGTGTGCACGGTGGCGCCAAGCGCGAGACACGCGGCGGGATAGTCGCCGGCCGCTTCATTCGCTGCCAATGCGCCGCCCAAGGTTCCCCGGTTGCGAACAGCGGGGTCACCGATGTGATCCACCAAGGATGCCAGCACGGGCAAGTGCTCCCGCAAAGCGGCCGAGCCGGCGACTTCGGCGTGGGTCGCACCGGACCCGATCGAGACCTCGCCCTCACGGAACTCAATGTGCTTCGGCACAATGCCGGTGATGTCGATCAGGCTCGCCGGTGCGTGCATGCCACGCTTCATATCCCGCAGCAGCGTCTGGCCGCCGGCGAGCAACAGGGCACCCTCCTCGAGGGCAAGTTGGCGGGCCTCGTCGAGCGATATGGGGTTGCGGTATACAAAGTCGCGCATGATCGGCCCTCATGGGTGCTGCCTCGCCATTGCGCGGGCTCCCGCCGCAATCGCCTTGACGATGTTGTGATAGCCAGTACAGCGGCAGATGTTGCCCTTGAGCTGCTCGCGGATCGTCGCCTCATCCGGTTCGCCAAAGCGGCGCGCGATGTCGAGCGCGATCATCACCATGCCGGAGGTGCAGTAGCCGCACTGAAGCGCATGGTGCTCCCGGAAGGCCGCCTGCATGGGATGGAGCGGCTTGCCGGGCGGGGCAAGGGCCTCGATGGTGGTGACGGCCGCCCCCTCGCACTGCAATGCAAGCATCGTGCACGACTTCATCGCCAGACCATTCACATGCACGATGCAGGCACCGCATTGGGTCGTGTCGCAGCCGACATGCGTGCCGGTGAGACCCAGATGCTCCCTGAGAAACTCCACGAGCATCGTTCGCCCTTCGACCTCGCCGCGGACACCACGACCGTTTACGGTCATCGAAACGGCGGCCATCTTCCTAGCTCCTCGATTCCGGAACCAATCGCGTCGCCTCCACGAAGGCATCATGCCCTGATGGGGATGTGGATCTGCTACTCAGGTCATGCTGTGCACGTTCAACTGCCTGCCAGACTCGCATCGGGGTCATTGGTATCGCAATGTCGGTCACGCCGAGCGGCGCGAGTGCATCCAGAACAGCATTTACGACCGCAGGTGTGGCGCCGATTGTCGCCCCTTCGCCCACGCCCCTGACCCCGAGAGGATTCAAATTGGTCGGGATTTCGGCACGGGCGGTCTCGAACGCCGGCATGTCCGTCGCGTGTGGCATTGCATAGTCGTTGTAGCTGCCAACCAATGGCTGGCCGTCGCTGTCGTGGACGACTGCCTCCATGAGGGCCTGGCCGATGCCCTGCGCCGCACCGCCATGGACCTGACCTTCGACCAGTAGGGGGTTAATGATTCGGCCGCAGTCGTCCAGCATGACGTGACGCAGCAGTGCAACGTGCCCGGTCTCGGCATCGACCTCGACCACGGCAACGTGCACACCATAGTCCACGAGCATGTCCTTGGGATCGAAGAAGCAGATTTCATCGAGACCGGGGACCATGCCGAGCGG
>Ga0209465_10000097_pt1 | contig 39723 bp, 36 predicted proteins | sample PanSoiPlot1MoBio_FD_188321 | JGI IMG/M metagenome (GOLD analysis project Ga0209465, IMG submission 188321) | Tropical forest soil microbial communities from Panama analyzed to predict greenhouse gas emissions - Panama Soil Plot 1 MoBio (SPAdes)... | ecosystem: Environmental > Terrestrial > Soil...
CGGGACAAGGCCGGTCACGACCCGCGAGACGCAGGCGCTTCAACCTGACGGAGTCTGCTCCCCAGCGGTCGGGCAGTGGCCTCCACACGTTCGGGCGAAAAGTGTATCTTATGGCGAGAGCTGTTCGCAATTTTGGGCATCGGCAGACGGTTACGACGCCGAGGCTGTACGGCGCAAAGTCTTAGCCTGGATGCAGGCAACGAGCGGTAGGAGGGGTAACATGTCCTTGTCCACCTTGAGAGAAAAGTTACTCGCAGGCAGCCTCTTAGTGGGGGTAATGACGCTGGCCCCTGTGGGGCAGGCGGTGGCGCAACAAAAAGCGGCGCAACCGGATTTCTCGTCAAACGACGCCGCGTGGCTCACCTTCAACGTCGATTTTTCCATCGTTCCGGGCGCAACGAGCCCCTTGCGTACCGATCCCGCCCACCCGCGGGTCAGCAATCAGGAGGCCGCCCGAACCGGCAAACAACCGACCTACTTTGTTGCCGATCTCAGCAGCGCCACCATTCTAAAGCCCTGGGTCGTGGAGCGCATGAAGGAGGACAACGCGGAGGTTCTGGCAGGAAAGTACGCCTTCACGCCGCATTCGTTCTGCATGCCGGCAGGCGTCCCCGGATTTCATCTGTATGGCTTCCAGCCGCTTTACTTCGTCCAGACGCCCAAGGAGGTCCTGATGATCTATTCGAATGACCAGCAGGTCCGGCGGGTCTACCTCGACGTGCCTCATTCGGAAAATCCGAAGCCGTCATGGTATGGCGAGTCGGTCGGTCATTACGAAGGCGACACGCTGGTGGTCGATACGATCGGGTTGAATGACAAGACGTTCGTCGATAATTTCCGCACGCCACATACCGAAAAGCTGCACGTCGTCGAGCGGTTCAGACTGGTGGACGGCGGCAAGGCGATGCAAGTGGACATCACGTTTGACGATCCGGACGCTTTCAACGCGCCCTGGTCTGTGCAGCAGCGTTATGATCGGATTCAGCAGCCGATGCGCGAGGAAATTTGCGCCGAGAACAACGAGCAGTTCTTCAAGATCCCGGTAGCGAGCAAGCCGGACTTCTGAGTGGCACCGGCCCATCAAATGACGGCCGGGAGGCCGAGGCGCGTCTGGGCTTCCGCGGATAGCGACGGTACGTCAAAGCGAGCGGCACCGTCGCCATCTACGATGGCGCATAAAGCCAACATCGCGATCGTGGGCGCTCCTGCCCAGCCGCGGCCCTGCGCACCGGGGTCTTTCGTTGCCATGCCGCACTTCACGATCGCGTGGGGAATTGTATGGTCCCCGCGTTGTCTTTTACGCCGCTTCATCCCTTAGTGTCCGCTCCGCCGCTAATTTCAATTCATACCGAAATTGGTTATAGACGATGCATAACAGTCGGCGATGGACTGTACGTTTGGTTCCGACAAGCAACGAAAGCGTAAGCGCATCTTGACGTTCGGCGCAATTGTTGTGGTCGCGCAATGCCGCATCGAGCACGCTGCACACCACTTGTTTCCACGCTTGTATGTTGGCGCCGATAAGATCAGGTCTTCCGTTCTTGACAGCGCGTCGATGTTGACCGTCTTTGACGATGAATGCTGACATATAAATTCTCCTTTGTTGCGCTGCGATTCGTTGGGAAGTTTGTTTCAAACGAATACGCCCTCAGAATTGGTTCCTTGTTGTTTGGGTGCCACGTACCTGGCACTGCACGCGGCGCGGGCCTGGCCCTGCCGTAGGCGTCATCCTTGCCGATATGTTGCATTGGTGCTTTTTTGAGCGGCTGCGGTGCGCAGGGCATCGCGACGAGCAATCTGCGACAGCGAGCTTCGCGGATTCGTATGTGGGGTATTGATATGCGCGCGGGTTGTTATTTTACGCCAAAGATTTGTCCGAATGTGCCAACGAACGGTGATCCAGCGCTTGGCGCGGAAGCCAGTAGGACGTACCCGCCGGCAACCGAGCCCGAAAAGGGGATGGAGAGGGGATTTTCGGAAACCCGGGCCAGCGGGCGAGTGCTTCTACCAGAAGACGTACAAATGAAATTGATAAAAATCAATGTTACAACTGGGCGTTGGCTTTGCAAGTCAAGCTGGTGCCGCTGCGTCCGGGCTACTCAATCGATCGACAGAAATTTCCATCTCAGCTGAGACGCGGTTTCCTACGATCGTCGCGTTCTTTGGATCGAGGTCAGCAACGCTTTCCAAATCCATGGCCATACAAGTCGGCGCAATAGGTCACATGCTGAAAAACTGCACGTCGTCGAACGCTTCAGACGGGTTGACGACGGCAAGGCGATGCAGGTGGACATCACATTTGACGATCCGGATGCTTTCAACGCGCCGTGGTCTGTGCAGCAGCGTTACAATCATATTCAGAGACCGATGCCTGAAGAAATCTGCGCCGAGAACAACGAGCAGTTCTTCAAGATCCCGGTCGCGAGCAAGCCGGATTTCTGAGCGGTGCCGACCTGCCGGATGGTTGCCAGCAAGCCGGGCGCATTTGGCTTTTCACAGGTTGGGGCTATAGCAACGGTACGTCAGAGCGGCACCGCCGCGGCTGATCCAGTCCGGATGTGGTGTTTATGCCGGCTGATTGACTAATATCAATGCTTTGATGATCCGGGCGGCGTCTTTTTCTGAATAAGACAGACAGGAGAAGGACGAATGAAGCGCAATTGCGTTACCCGCAAGATCTGCGTCGGCATCTTGACCCTGTTGGTCTCCACCCTCGGGGCGCGCGCCGCGAGCGTCACCGAACAGGAGGCTCATGCCATCGGCGTGGATGCTTACCTTTATTTCTATCCGCTGATTTCCATGGATGTCACACGAAGGCAATTCACCAATATCGAGCCCGGCAGGGAATTCGGCAAGGCGCCGATGAACATGTTTGCCAACGTTCCGGCTTATCCGCCCGCTGACTTTAAAGGTGTGGTGCGAGCAAACTTCGACACCCTCTATTCCATTGCCTGGCTCGACATGACGAGGGAGCCGATGATCGTCTCAGCCCCCGACACCGGTGGCCGCTATTACCTTCTGCCGATGCTTGACATGTGGACCGACGTGTTCGCTGCACCAGGCTGGCGAACGACAGGCACAGAAGCCGGCGACTTTCTAATCACACCACCCGGTTGGAGCGGAACCGTGCCGGCGGGAATGACACGCATCAGCGCCCCGACCCCTTTTGTCTGGATAATCGGGCGAACGAAGACCGATGGTGAGCAGGACTACGACGCTGTTCGCAGAATACAGGCGGGCTACAAGGTCACGCCGTTGTCGGACTGGGGTAAACCCCTGAGGTCCGTTGAAGTAAAGATTGATCCGGCCGTCGATATGAAAACGCCGCCCAAGGTGCAGGTCGATACGATGCCCGCGAGCAAGTACTTTGCCTACGCGGCTACGCTTCTTAAGGTTAATCCAGCCCACATCACCGACGAGCCAATCGTCGCGCAGTTGAAAAGGATTGGTATTGAACCCGGCAAGAGCTTCGACATCGAGAAGCTCGATCCTGCCGTTCGCAACGGATTGGCGAGCGCTCCCGAGGATGCGCAGAAGCTGATGGAGTGGAAAATACCGACGCTCGCACGCGTTGTGAATGGCTGGTCCATGAATACCGACACTATGGGCGTCTATGGCAACTACTACCTGAAACGCGCGATTGTCGCCCAAATTGGTCTTGGAGCGAACCTGCCCGAGGATGCCATTTACCCACTCAATCTGGGCGACGAAGCCGGCAGACTCCTCGATGGTACAAACAAATACACACTCCATTTTGACAAAGGGGCTACTCCACCATCAGGCGCTTTCTGGTCAATTACTCTGTACGACGCAGAAGGCTTCCAAGTCGCCAACGGGCTCAATCGATTTGCCGTCAGCAGCTGGATGCCTTTCAAATACAATGCGGACGGATCGCTCGACTTGTATTTTCAAAATGAAAGTCCTGGCAAAGACAAAGAGGTGAACTGGCTTCCCGCACCAAAGGGCCCATTCAATCTAACCATGCGCATCTACGCTCCAAAAGCCGAGGCGCTCACTGGCAAGTGGAGCCCGCCTCCGGTCACGCGCTCGCAGTCCCTTCCCGGATTGATCGCACAATAGTTTATCGTTGCACTTGGCGGAAGCACCAAGTGCCCTTCGCTGAGCGTACGCTCCGTCCACCACGCCGAATACGAGCGTCCCGTAAGTGCCCGCCGCGATGCATTCCTGCATAGCCTTTTCCGCGCTGTCGATCGGGGCCCGTCGCAGGGTCTGGACATCACATTTGACGATCCGGATGCTTTCAACGCGCCGTGGTCTGTGCAGCACGGAGTCGCGAGCCCCAAGGTTACAACTCGCTGCCCCTGCGCCGCGCTTGTCGACAACAAGGTCGTGAGCGCGCTGCTACCCGCCCGCCACGCGGTTGGGCTCAGCCCATGGCGGTGGCGCACGTGCCTTCATGCTCGGAGACATTCGAAAGGCGCGAAACGGGAAGCGCTTGGCTGAGACCAGCAATTTGTGCTATCCAATCACATCAAAGATAATATGGTGTGAGAGAGATTCTGTGCTCCAGCCGGATCAGGCACGTGCTCACCATGCAAGCCTGCTCGCAGCGTTGCTCGCGCCCTGTTTTTGCACCATTCAGGACCAGTCCGGCTGCGATGGCACGGCCGCAAAACAATAGGTGCGACATGGCGACTTGGACAATCAGAACTCAAACCAGCGACTACAAACGTGTGCTTGAGATAGCCGAGGCCCAGCGGTACAGGGGATACAAGGTTTGGATCGAAGATGAGAACGGCGGGCGCATTGACGAACGGCCTCCCACGAATGAGCAGACCAATCGCTCCCTTCGCGAGATCGGCATAGGGGCCCTCTTTTGGTTGGGGCCCATTACGGTCGGCATGGTTGGTCTTTATTTGATAGGTGTGTGGGTTGATCGGATGTGGTAGCCTCCAACTTGGTCTAACAGGCGGCGGGAGCCTGGTTGAGCGGTAAATCCCGTTCGTGTGTGGGCTCAAGGATCGCGCAAATGACTTGGTTAAGCATGCTTACACGAGTGGGTTTCAGCGCAATTCTCGTACTTTTTAGCTTCTCTGCGAATGCATTCGACTTTGGTGGAGCTTGGACCACCGACGCGTCGAAATGCAGCAACGTATTCGTGAAGAAAAAGAACGGGATTTCATTGACGCGGAAGTCCGACTTTTTTGGTGGGGGCTTTATAGTTGGGGGAGATAAAATCAGTGGAGCTTTATTGAGCTGCAAAATAACCAATCGAAAAGAAGAGGGCGACGTGTTGCATCTGATTGCGTTGTGCTCAACTATGATAACACCTTTTTCTCCAATAGAATTCAGCGTGCGAATTGTTGACGAAAATAATATAATTCGTGTCTATCCGGACTTTCCAGAAATGAACGTTTCTTATGCACGCTGCAAGCTTTCATCCGTCGACCGCCAATCGCATCGCCGCCTTGGAGCAGCTGGCGACTCAGATGGGCGTGGCTAGCTCTGAACGTCGCATCCGGCCGGCATGATTTCAGTTCTAACTAGCGGGTGTCTGGTGAGTCCGGCCCTGGCCCGAAGCCCGAGTGGCGGGCTCATTCGGCCTCATCTGGACCTGGGGGGGACCCCGGACATGCCTGTCGCACGGTCGGTACGACCGCCCTTGCCCATATGGGAAGTGCGGCGTTTGCGCGAACGAAGAGCGTACGCGGGACTATGAGGCCAAGGTGCGTGGATATAGGAATAGAGCGCTGTCAGCGAGCACCGCGATAGCGACCGTTGCCGCTGCGCTCGAAACCGGTCGCGCACCACGGTCTCCTTCACGGATCCCGTACAACTGAAGTGTCGATGTCTACAAGTGTGCTCACATTGTCTTTGGTTGCCGGATCAGGACCTCGCCCCTGAGTGAAAGCGAGGTCTGCCTGGTGTGCCGCCAGCATCATCGATGGGAAGGCGTAGTTTCCTTCGACGCAACGCGGTTCGTAATATATTCTGTTTTCCCGCTCGCGCTGCCTGGTGAACTCCTGCTTGACGGTCCACCGCCGTGTCCACACCGTCGGGTCTTCGATGGTGACCTCGTATGCCAGGGTGTCGGGGCCGGTTCGCGTCCAGCGCTCGATCAGGTGCAGGTTCTCGCGCGAGCCCTGAAAATCGGTCTTCGGGCTGAAGTTCGTGACATCGACGACGAGCGTATCGCCTTCCCAATGGCCGCGCGAGTCGCCGTACCATTGGCGGATGTCGGCCGGCAGATGGGGGCTCCCGTTCATGACGATGTTCCGCTGCCAGCCCTCTCCCTGACCCACATCGTAGAATATGGAGATGCCTCCCGGGGTCTGCACGATCCGCCGGAAGCTCCCGCCGAACGCGGTGCCAAATTCGGGCAGTCCAAGGGTCAGGCAGCGGTCCGCCAAGGCGCCATCCTCCGGACCGTCATAGCGATTGATGCGCCCGAAGTTACTCGCGAGATAGCGAGGAGGAGCCTCCGCGCGCCGCAGCGAGGGCGTCGGATCGTATGTCCCGCCGCCACACTGCGGCAACTTGGTCTTGCACGTCTCCGTCGCCTGCAACAGGGCGAGACGAAATTCCCTATCGGCCACGGCCGACTTCTGAGCCTCTGGCGTCAAACGCGGAATCCGACCATTAGGGGGATCGACAACGCGCGACGTGCGCGCGCCCGTGTGCTTCGCGGACGTGAATACTGCCAGGTTATAGGCGCCGGCGAGTTCGCGCTCGGTGGCGCGCCGGGTGAGAAGTGCCGATCGCTGTTTGTCCAATTCGTCCCGCTGTGCCTCTGTGAAAAATTCCTGGTTCGCGTATTTGGCGGGGCGCTGCAGAGGCCTGTCAAATTCGTCGGTCCAAATACCCTGCAGATCCGGTTCGCCCCACGGCGTTTTCATCGCCGGAGCGGCCTGAGCCGCTGCCCGATCGATGGACACCGAAATGCCGGCAACTGCTGAAGCAATGGCCATCACTATCGTCGCACCTAAGACTTGGTCGCGCATGACGGTCTCCTTTGCCATCGCGGGCCATGACTGGAACGGATATCGAACTGCGCTGATGGTAGCGATTTTCGGAATGGGTCGATAGCCCGGAGGCAAGGTGCCTTGAGGCAATGAGCAAGTACTATCGGCTATTTGCTGATTGCCGTGCTATGTGGGTTCCAGGCGTTCCAGTCGCGAAAAGCGGCATCACCTGTTTCGGCCCCGAGTTTCGCTCATGTGCATGACGAACGTCGACAAGTGCCCGGTTGAGGGAGGCCGCTCTGTTGCGCGCCATCGGTTTGCGGCGGAAGCGATCGGCTGCCGCGTCTCGCGCAGGGGTCGAGGCCACATCGGTGCCGTTTTCAAACGTGCTTCGATCATGCTGCTCGACGACGGCGGAATCATCGCGCTCCTCGCGCCACATGTCGGCCAGGTCGCCCACGGCGTCCGCCTCACTGAGAACCGGCCTTTTGATCGCTGGGTCTCAATCGGCATGCCCGCGCGCATGTGTGGCGACTACATATCGCTCGGCGACGGCATCGTCACGGTGACGTTGTCGACGGCGCGAATTTGGACGCCGGCTATCCACCCTGGCCTGTTGAAGCCGACAGACACCACCCTTAAGGCTGTGGTGCTCTTGCGGAAACTGCTGCTGACCCTTGCTCTCGGGGCTGGCAGTGAATTTCTCGCCGTCACCCTGTCGATCGCTCGGCCAGCCACGGTCCTTGAGGCGCGTGTGTCGACGACTCTGGCTCGCCTCGCCCCAGCCGCTCGTGCGCGTGATTCAGCCGGCGCCCTATTGTGCTTGCGCGACTTGATCGGTCTCGGCCCCGGGCTGACACCGGCTGGAGACGATTTCATCATCGGTTGGCTTGCCGGCCTGACTATTGCGGCGCAATCGCCCGATCAGCGCGAGTTTTTGGCGGCCATGTGCAGCGGCATCGCGGCGTTGTCCGGCGGCACAACGCCGATCAGCCGTCAACACCTGGCAGATGCCTGTGCCCTGATGTTTGCAGAACGCCTTTCTGATGTGTGCCTTGCGCTCGCGAGCGGCGCGCCGCGAGCGGCACTCGAAACGTGCCTGGCGGCGCAGATGTCAGTGGGGGCGACGTCGGGGGCGGACGCGGCGGCGGGCCTGATTTTTGCATTGTGCGATTGTGCACCGAGCTTGCGGGTCACCGCATAGCGTCGTTCAGGAGAATACCATGCCTACGTCGCACAGAGTCATTCCTCGCGAATACCGGGATTCGGTTGCGCTGATGCAGCTGTCCGCAGCTCTCGCCAAGCTGCCCGGCATCAAGCAGGCATCTGCCGTGATGGGCACCGAAAACAATCTGGGCTTGTTGCAGCAGGCCGGAATGGACATCGGCAAGATTGCGGTCGGACCAAGCGACCTGTTGATCGTGGTGCAGGGCGATGACGGTGCACTCAACAATGCGCTCGATGAGGCGCAGCAGCGATTGTCGGTGCCGGCACAAAGCATGAATGGAGGCGGCGTGCGCCAGATTGCGCCGCATAGCATTGAAATGGCGCTGGCGGAGCATAGCGACGCCAATCTCGCCATGGTTTCGACCCCCGGTGAATACGCGACGGCGGAGGCCCTCAAGGCATTGAATCTGGGCCTCAACGTTATGCTGTTCAGCAACAATGTTTCGGTTCCTGATGAAGCAATGCTCAAGCGCATAGCACGTGACAAGGACCTCATCGTCATGGGACCCGATTGCGGCACAGCGATCATCAACGGAATTCCCCTGGCATTTGCAAATGTTGTCAGACGCGGCCCGATTGGCGCGGTCGGAGCGTCCGGTACCGGCTTGCAGGAGATGACCGTCCTGATCGATCGCCTCGGCAGCGGCATATCGCAGGCGATCGGCACCGGCGGGCACGACTTGAGCATTGAAGTCGGCGGAATTTCCATGCTGACTGGCTTGAAATACCTGACGGATGACCCGAATACGAAGATCATCACCCTGATCTCCAAGCCGCCTGCAAAACAGATTGCCGACGACATCCTTGCGAAGGCGCGTTCCTCCGGCAAGCCGGTCGTTGTGATCTTTCTCGGTGCTGATACGAACTCGCTGACGGGCGGAAACATCTACGGTGCGCACACACTCGAGGACGCGGCGCGCGCAGCCGTTGCCCTGGCTCAGGGCCGCACGCCGGAGCCGCCGAACGAAGACGTTCCACGCGCGTCCGTCCCCACCCTCGCGCCCGGTCAGAAGTACATACGCGGGCTGTTCAGCGGAGGTACCTTCTGCTTCCAAGCGACCATGTTGCTCCAGGACACCATCGACATCCGCAGCAACTCCCCGGTTGGCAAATCTCGTCCGCTTGAGGACATATGGAAGAGCGAAGGACACACCATCATCGATCTCGGGGACGACGTGTTCACGCGTGGGCGGCCTCACCCAATGATCGACTACCGCCTGCGGACCGAGCGCATGATGCAAGAGGCGAGCGATCCGGAAACTGCGGTGCTGCTGCTCGACATTGTGCTCGGATTTGGCTGCAACGCGAACCCCGCCGATGAGCTCGTGCCGACCCTGAAGGCAGCGCGCGACGCCATGGAAAGGAGCGGTCGTGGCTTCGTCTGTGTCGGCCATATCTGCGGCACGAAAGGAGATCCCCAAGGGCTCGCAGCGCAGACCGAGGCGTTGACCGCCGCCGGCATGATTCTGACGGACAGCAACGCGCAGGCCGTCCGCTTGGCCCGACATATTGTCAGGAACACCACCGGATAGGAGGTCGCGCGATGAGCAGGCTGTTCAGCGAAGGCGCCATCATCAATGTAGGCCTGGTCTCGTTCGCCGAGGCGGTGACGCAGACGGGGGGCGAGGCGCAGCAGGTCGAGTGGACACCGCCGGCGGCCGGGGATCGGGAGGCTGGTCTCGCTCTCGCTCGACTCATCAAGAATCCCCTCGTGGAGGAACCGACGCAGCGATCCTATCAACGCTACCTCCAATCCCAACCCGTGTTGGTTGGCGTCGGACCGGCCGTCGAGGAATTGCCCGGCATGGGGGATCGGATGCTTCTGCATGCGGGCCCGCCCATCGATTGGAATGACATGTGCGGGCCGATGCAGGGCGCGATCGTCGGCGCCATTTTGTACGAAGGCTGGGCGACCTCGCCGGAGGAGGCGCGGCGGCTTGCAGGCTCCGGCAAGATTGCGCTCGCCCCTTGTCACCACCACGCGGCCGTCGGGCCGATGGCAGGCGTGATCAGCCCTTCGATGCCGGTTTGGATCGTCGAGAATGCCGATGGCGGCAACCGCGCCTATTCGAACATGAACGAAGGGCTTGGCAAGGTTTTGAGGTTCGGCGCCAACGGCAAAGAGGTAATCGACTGCCTCAATTGGATCGGCACCTCGCTCGCACCGGTACTCAAGGCGGGGCTTGCGAAGCTTGGGCCGGTTGAAATGAGGCCGCTCATCGCCCAGGCTCTGCACATGGGCGACGAATGCCACAACCGCAATGCCGCCGCCTCGTCGCTGTTCTTCAAGCGTTTCGCGCCTGCTGTCCTGGAGACGGGAGTGCCGCAAGCTCAGATACGGGAAAGTCTCCTGTTCCTGGCCGGCAACGATCACTTCTTCCTGAATTTGTCGATGGCCGCCTGCAAAGCCATGCTCGACGCTGCGCACGGCGTGAGGGGGAGCAGTCTGGTCACGGCGATGGCACGAAATGGCGTTCGTTTTGGGATTCGATTATCCGGCACTGGCGACGCATGGTTCGAAGCTGATGCGCTGCCCGTTGATGGCCTGTACTTTCCCGGCTACGGCCCCGAGGATGCCGCGATGGACCTCGGAGATTCCGCAATTACCGAAACCGCCGGTATCGGCGGATTCGCAATGGCGACGGCGCCGGCGATTGTCCAGTTCGTGGGTGGCACCCCGGATGATGCAATCATAAACACGATGTCGATGACGCACATCACCGTCGGAAGAAACTATGCGTTGACATTGCCGGCGCTGAGCTTTTCCGGGACGCCGGCCGGTATCGATGCGCGCCGCGTGCTTGACACGAACATTATGCCCATCATCAACACCGGTATCGCGCACAAGCAGGCCGGCATAGGCCAGATCGGTGCAGGGATAACGCGTGCCCCGCTGAACTGCTTTGTTCAGGCGATCAAAACCCTTTCGGCAAGCATCGAATAACGCTTGTTGAGTTGGAGGAAACAAGCATGCATGGCTGGGTCGCGATCGTAGCTGTGGGTGGAAATTCCATGATCATCGACGATCGCCACCAGTCGATCCCGGATCAATATGTGGCCGCGGCGCAGTCTTGCCGCTACGTGGCAGACATGGTCGAGGCGGGCGTAACCGTGGTGCTCACGCACGGCAACGGGCCGCAGGTGGGATTCATCCTGCGGCGCTCTGGCATCGCAAAAGACATCGTGCCGGAAGTGCCGATCGACTACGCCGGTGCCGATACCCAGGGTGCGATCGGCTACATGTTCCAGCGTGCGCTGTACAATGAGTTCAAGCGGCGCGGGGTGAAGCGGAATGTTGTCGCCGTGGTCACGCAAGTGCTCGTCGACCAGAACGACCCCGCGTTTTCCAATCCGACGAAACCCATCGGAGCGTATTTCGACGCGCAGACCGCGGAGCGATTGGCGGCCGAATTGGGCTGGGTGGTGAAGGAAGACGCCGGCCGCGGTTGGCGGCGGGTCGTTGGATCGCCCAAGCCGAAGCGCATCATCGAATTGGCCATTATTAAGGCGCTCGTATCGGAGGGAAACATTGTCATCGCATGCGGTGGCGGGGGCATTCCGGTGGCGGAGGATGCCAGCGGCCAACTCGACGGCGTTGAGGCCGTCATAGACAAGGACTTTGCTTCAGCGCTGCTCGCCCACGAACTCGACGCTGATCTGTTTGTCGTTTCCACCAGTGTCGAGAAGGTTGCGATTAACTTCAACAAACCCAACCAACGCTGGCTTGATCGTCTGGCGCTGTCGGAGGCCAAGCGCCTCCTGAGCGAGGGGCATTTCCCAAGCGGCAGCATGGGACCCAAGATCGAGGCCATCGTCTCGTTTCTCGAGCCTGGCGGCCAGCGGCGCGCCATCATTACCAACCCGCCCAACCTTGGTCGCTCCCTGGCCGGGACTACCGGCACACACATCTTGGCCGGAATCTAGTAAACAACTGCGCAGGACATCGCCCCCTCGTCAGAAATCCGGATGGTCTGCCTTGGGCAAGCCTATCCACTCATCCTTTTTGGCATACGGACGACGCGGCAACCGAACCGGAGCCCCCTTTAACAGGCTCCTTCTCGATCACCTCGTCAGCGAGGGCAATCAGATTTGGTGCGATATCTTCGAGATTGAGACCGAGCGCCTTGGCGGTATTCAGATTGATGATGAGCTTGAAATTCGCCGGCTGTTGGACCGGCAGATCGCCTGGTCTCTCACCTTTGAGAATGCGGCCGGCGTATTGGCCGACCAGCCGGTAGGCCCATGTAAGCTCGGGCCCGTAGCTCATCAGTCCACCCGCGTCCACAAATTCCCGCCATGGATAGATGACAGGCATCGCATGGCATGCCGCAAGCCCGACGATTTGATCGCGTCGGCTATTGAAGAACGGGTCAGCGACGACCAAGAATGCGCTCACCTGCTCCCGAGCAGCGACTTCAAAGGCCGAGGTGATCTCGCGCTCGGTGCTCGCCTCGAAGATACGAAGTCGATATCCCTTTTTTCGGGCTGCATCTTCGGAATCTTGCCGATCAATCTTCGCGGATACTGCCTTCGGGTTCAATAGCATGCCGGCCGTGTCGATTTTGACTCCGAGCTGATACAACAGCTCCAGCCGTTTTGGATGTAGCTCCGTCGAGAACAAGCTAGCGCCAGTGGCGTTGCCCCCGGGGCGGTTCAGGCTGACAACGAGGCCGAGGTCGACAGGATCAAAACCACTCACGAACAAGATCGGAATCGATGCTGTTGCCTTCATCGCCGCCTTGGCGGAAATCAGACCTCCCGAGGCGACAATCAGTTGGACCCGCTTCTGAACCAGCTCATTCGCCAGCGCCTCAAGCCTATCATATTTACCGTCCGCCCACGTTGAGATAACACGTACGTTATGGCCGTTAACATAACCTTGTTCGTGCAAGCCCTGCTGGAAGGACTCGACGAACGAGTTGAAGGCCTCAGCCGAACCACTACTCAGTATCGCGATGACCGGCGACTGTGGCGTTTGCGCGACAGCGGCCAGCGGCCATGCCGCCACGCAGCCAAGCAAGATTAGGATGTCTCGCCTTCTGGTTTGGTCAAATTGCATTTGGAACTCCCAAGACATAGAGAGAAAATTGCAATGAGCAACTGAAGATTAAGCCATAGACGTAGGCAGGCCGAGGCGCAAAATCCAGCCCTGGCCAGTTAACATTTCGCCCCTAGGCGAATCGCACGGTCGTTAATCCGTGCTGGTCGTCCGCTTGGGCGCACGCAGTTGGCGAAAAAAGCTTGCCTATGCGCGAAAAAGGCTTCCCTGGGCGTGAAACACGTGCCATTATCATAAAATAATTTTCTTAAAGACTTAACAAATTTTTTTGGGGGTTCGCTTGAGATCAAAGTCAAGCGAGGTCATGGCTGCCGGCCTCAATTTTGTTTGGACCGCGGCTCTACGTTCGGTAGTGCGCAGCCGGAGTGCCGCCGCCCGTTCCCATCATTACGCGACGGCGAGCACAAAAGAGCTTGTCGAAATCATCGACGACCGCGCCCGTCGATTGGGAACTATTGGATTTGAATCCGCGGGCTCGCACGGTCCTGATCGTCATCTGTCCCCTGCCAAGCGGGAGGAATTTAGATCTGACTTCTGCCGGGAAATGGCACGTCTGGAAAAATGGGCTGCCGACCTCGGTTGGGACGGGGCGTCGGCCCAACAACTAAAAGTTGTGGTATCGAGCCACTACCAAATATCGAAATCCCTGGTGCCAGCCTGGTCAGGACGGGCAGGACACATGGAATTTCCGGCGTGGCGGGTTATTGCTCGCAAAGCCGCCATCATGCACGAACTGGTTCACGTCTTTTTCCCAAACGGCAACCGATTCCTGGCGGAGGGGCTGGCGGTTTACCTGCAGGCCGCGATCGGGGGAAATCCTGCTTTTCCCAATTTCGGCAAGCCCCTGCACGAGAACACGCGTGAGCGTTTTGAGGAAATGGCGCCCGCGCTCTCGCGCGGAGACAAGCAAGGCCTCGAACACATTCAACTTACCGAACTGGACGCGATCGCGACGCCGAGTCCATTGACGCTCCGCGTGGGGCATGACGTCTATGGCGAGGAGCCGCGCGGGCAGGCATTCATCTATCCGATCGCCGGCTCGTTCGTGCAGTTTCTTGTCGAAACGCGCGGCATGGACATGTTTCGCGCGCTCTACCTGCAAACGCCCCTCGTGCCACACACGCAAAATGCCGGATCGCCGGAACGGTGGATGGACGTCTACAATGTTCCATTCAACGACCTTGAGAATGAGTGGAAAGCAATGATCGCGGATGGCTTCCCGGCAAGCCCCAGCCGCGAGGCGCCCGCCGACAGAATGCCCGTCTAGCCGATTTTCAGTTCAGTACACCTCGACAGCTCAACCTCAACAGGGAGAACGGCAATGCCTGAAATCTACCCCAAAATGACTCGCGCGAAGATCAAGAGCGGCGCCCGCAAGACATCAGAAGGCAAGGGCCGCGTGCCGCTGCCAGGCGTCAAGACTGACGCCAAGCACGTGAAGGCGACCGACAAGTGCGGCTATCAGGCCAATCGCGAGCTGGGTGAGATGATCAAAGCGGCGGTGCGCGCCAAAAAGAACAGCGACAAGCACGGCGAGCATTTCGTACTCGGCTGGCGGCTTTATCCCAACAAGGATCATCCGCGCTGGAACAGCAAGGATGTGCATTCGTGCGGGTGTGGGTGCGGGTGTGGATCATAAGGGGAGGTCAAAGTTTGTTTGCGCAGGTCTCAGGCGGGAGGTTATTGACATGACCAAAATCACGATCAACATCGATTCGGAAACAGGTATTAAATTTCAAAGTGATGACAGGGGGTTCATCTCGGCCGCAACGAGAAAAGTTGGATTACTCTCGTCTATTGACTTGACTTTGCTACCTGAACTTATAACGGCTTTCGAAAGCGGTTTTGGAATGACAGTGATCAAACACTTATCGGGAGGCTATGAACCTAGCGCCCTTAAAGGTCTAAAAAATGATCTTCGCGATAACCGGGGTTGCAAATTAATTACTACTGTTGGAGGTTCAGTAGTTTTCTCCGCGATTAGCGAGCAGGGGGGAGACGTACCCATTGTGTCGCTTCTAGGGGGGCTACCTCAGGCGGGAGACAGTCTTACGAATTTAAAAGGGGCAGTGACGCTGGAGAGCTACAAGTCCCACGCGGAGCGAATCGATTATCTCGTTCATCGAAGACAGTTTGATATATCAAATATCTATTTATATCGTAATCCAAACTCTAATATTAGGACGCCAGAATCCAATCAATGGAACCAGTTAACTGGCTCTCCTAACCCGATGCAAATAGCAGATTTTAGTGGCGCTAACCAAGCTGACAAGACAAACAATATCGCCGGATTCATTTCAGACCTAGGTAACCCCGCGGACCCGCAGACGCCGGGTTCGATAGCAACCCAGCTCCCAAATGCCCGAGTGCTTGTTATGAGCGCCGACCCATTTTTTCAAGAAAATAGGGACAACTTGATCGCTTCGGCCAATGTTTGGCTAGACCAGAACAATGGTCGTTTTGTGCTATATCCGTTGCAAGACTATCAAAGAAGCAACACGTCTCTACACGCGCGCTCAGCCTGTTTTGGTCCTGACCTAAGAAGCGCCTACTTCTTGCTTGGGCTGTTGGCAAGGCGCGTCAGCGATGATCCCTCAAACCCACCAAGCAACTTAGGTTTCTATTCCGTACCCAACATAGCGCCTCCGTAAAAGAGTTCTAGACCCACAAATGGCTCAAACTTCGATGCGCGCAGGCATCCGTTACCGGTCCGCCATAGCCTCAAGGACCCTCGCGAACCTCGACCTCTTCGACGTGCTCGAAATCACCGTGGATCACTGCATCCACGGTGGGGCTGCGCAGCGGCGCCGAAATCTTCGATGTCGTCGGCCGCATTCCTCTCAATGCGTGCGGCATCTGGCTTCGATCGGTACCGACGTGCCGCCGTTTGGCCGAATTTCATCTTTGGAGAAGGTGAGGATCACATGCCCGCAGTGACAAAAATCGGCGTGCTCCATGCGTCCAATTTTACTGCAAGAATGCAGGACAATTTCATATCTGGATTGCAGAGCACTGGACATTGGCCGGATGGGTCTTTCGATATCGACTCAAAGCACCACGAAGGCAAGTACGGCCGTGACGCGGATGGTAACAATATCCGGGATTTAGAAACTTCGGCTGCCGATTTTGCCAATCGGGGCGTCAAGCTCATTGTTGCTGCCGGATTGGTCGCGGTCGACGCGTCCTTCCAGGCGACAGATGTTCCCACCGTCGGATTAATCGGCAGGCTCCCAAGATCCAGCTCCGATCCTGGCTATGAGGCAATCAACCACAATACCACGAACATCAAGCGCATTACAAATATGGATACAGCCTCACATAATGATGAGCGCAGAGATAGGCTGTTGAGCGACTTTGCAGTGGGCGCAAATGAAATTGCGTTGATGGTCAACGGCAACTCGAAAATGGGAGATGCAGAGGCTGACGAATGGGTGGCAAGCGGCGCAATAGCGGTGAAGTATCCTGACCTTGCAGGCAGTACAGCCAACGACCATCTGCGTTTTCAGGCGTTCTTCAGGGCGGTACCGGCAGGCATAAAAGCTCTAATCGTGAGTTCTGATCCATTTTTTTTCCGTTTTCGATCAAGGCTGATTGCTGCGGCAAATGCGGTGCGCCCCGGAACTGCGGCTGATCCGAAGTTCATCTTTTGCTTTCCTTTTGCCGAATGGCAATTCACGGATAATGGGGACCCGCTGCCTGAGTGGGATCCCGGTTGCTACCGCGCGTTCGCCGGAACTGGCCTTGATCTGTTGCCGGCATACCGGCAGCTTGGGATCTGCGCTCTCGATACTCTCGCGCTCCTCTTTCCGTGACTTGCTACTCCGATTCGGCCCGTTTTAGAAAGCCGCCAGCCAGGTGAATCGAGGCAAGAACGGGCGGCATTAGCAGCCCTGATAGCCGTGTCGGACAGCTTTACAGAACTCGCGAGCAGCTTACAGAACGAAAGCCTCCAGCACTGCCAAGGGAAGTTTATTTTTGCAACTCAGGGGAGGCGTGACCATGCAGAATGCCGTCGGTATCGGCTACCGCTCGGCTATCGCCGCATGGACGCGCAGCAACCTCGACCGCTTCGACGTGCTCGAAATTACCGTGGATCACTGCATCCACGGTGGCGCCGCGCAGCGCGCCGAAATCTTCGATCTGGTCGGCCACATTCCGCTTAACGCGCACGGCATCGGTCTCTCGATCGGCACCGACGTGCCGCTCGATCTTGCCTACCTCGACCAAGTGGCCGATATCGTCGAGCGGCTCAAGGCGCCCGCCTATAGCGAGCACCTCGCCTTCACCCGCGTTCCCGGCCGCGACCTCGCCAATCTGCTGCCCCTGCCACGAACCGAGGCGGTGGCCGAGATGGTCATCGCCAAAGTTCGCGCCGTGCAGGCACGCATCCCGGTGCCGTTCCTGCTCGAAAACATTTCCTATGTATTTGACTGGCCGGATTCGCATCTGTCCGACGCCGCGTTTCTCAATATGATCTGCCACGAAACAGGCGCCGGCCTCCTGCTCGACGTCGAGAACCTCTATCTCAACGCCACCAATCACAGCTTCGACCCTTACGGATTTCTCGACGAGCTGTCGCCGGGCCTCGTGCGGGAGGTGCACATGGCGGGCGGCATCGCCGTGCCGGACGCCGGCCTGTCGCAGCCGTTCATGGCGGATTCCCATTCGCATCCGATACCTCCGGAAACGCTCGACCTTCTCGACCGTGTGCTGGCGCGGCACGCCCCCGCGACCATCATTCTGGAGCGCGACGATCGCCTCGACGCAGCAGACGAAATCCTCGATGATGTAGCGCGCATTCGGACGCGGATCTCGCGGGGAAGTAGCGTTCATGACAAGGCGCTTGCTGGATCGCCAGTCTAGTCTGCTCGCTTATCTGACAAGCGGTGCAACGATTTTTGACGACGCGGAGCCCCAGTGCGTCGATCCTGCCCTCCAAGGCATCGACCTCCGTCTACTCGGGATCGAAGCGCGCTTTTCGTTTGAGAAGCGCATGGAGAAGATTGCCGCGGTCTTTCCGTTGACATTTGATGCTCTGGGCGGCCACCGGGAGGGGCTGGTCAGGGAGTTCGTCGAAACCTGTCCGCCCTTCAATATCGGCCGGCTGGAAAATGCGCGTCAATTCTTTGATTTTCTGAGCGCTCGATGGCGTCGGCAGCCGCTGGCGCCGCCGCATTTGCCCGATGTCGCCGCCTGCGAGCTTGCCTTCGAGAGCGCGCGTATCGCTGCCGAAGATCGCTTGGCGGATAAGAGAAATCGCCCCGCTGGCGTTTCGGTGCCGCAGGTTCGCCGGTCGCCTGCCGTCGTTTTGCTGCGCAGCGCCCATGATATCCGGCCGTTATTCGAGAATGCGCCCGATGCGGGACCTCCGATCGCCCGCGATATGCCGCTGGCGATCGTTGCGCAGGCTTCCGCTGGCCCTCCCGGGATTTTTGAACTCGCACCGGAGATTTTCGACTTGCTCGCCTCACTCGACGAATGGGTCGATCAGGCCATCTTTGACGGGTGCGAGGATGCCGGCCGACTCATCAGCGATCTTGCGACCGCGGGCCTTGTCGAGATACGCCGTTGAGAATCTGCATCATAGGCAAATATCCGCCGATCCAGGGCGGCGTGAGCATGCGGACATACTGGACGGCCCATGGCCTTGCGGCCCTCGGACACGACATTCACGTTGTCACCAACGCCAAAGAAGCTGCTTCCCCCTTCCGTATGCATATGCGAGCGGTGGATTGGGAACGATGCAAGGCTTCCTACGGGACGGGCTCAGTGACCGTGCATTGGACTGATCCGGTCGACCGCTCGCAATTCTACATTCCGATGGCCAGCCCTTTCGTGTCGAAGCTCGCCACGATTGCGGCGAACGCCCATGCGGCGCATGGATTCGACGTCATTTTTTCCCACTATCTGGAACCATACGGGATCGCCGGATATCTCGCGGCGCAAATGACGGGCCTTCCGCATGTGGTTCGCATGGCCGGAAGCGATGCGGGCCGCCTGTGGCGCCATCCGCAATTTGAGGCGCTCTACGATCACGTGCTGCGTTCGGCCGAAACCGTCGTGGCGGCGCATGTGGTCGCGGCGCGCGCCGTCGAGCACGGCGTCGATCCGCGCCGGGTCGTTCCGGGTGGCGGGTATGCGCTGCCCGAAGATCTGTTCACCCCGGAAGGACCCCGACTCGATCTGAAGGCTTTAAGAACCGAGATTGCTGCGGGCAGCGAGCTGGACGATGCCTTATGGGGAGATTTTGCAGTCGACCGGCCCTATTTCGGCGTTTACGGGAAGCTCGGCGAAAACAAGGGGACTTTTGCGCTGCTTTCGGCCTTGGAGCGGCTCAAGCAGACAGGAAACGACGTGGGCCTTGTGGCGCTCGCGCATGGCCGGCCACAGATCGAAGAACGCTTTCGCGCGCGGGTGCAGGAACTGGGGTTGGTCGATCGCGTGCTGCAAATCCCGTTTCTGCCGCATTGGCGGGTGCCGGAATTTATGCGCGGATGCCTGGCGGTGTGCTGTCTGGAGCAGAATTTTCCGATCGGCTTTCACAGCCCGATAATGCCGCTCGAAGTCTTGCTTTGCGGTGCATGCCTTGTCGGCTCGACGGAAGTCATCCGGAAGCTTCCGAACCCGGAGCGGCTTGTGCACGGTTACAATTGCATCGCCATCGAGGATGTGAATGACGTCCCGGCGTTGAGCGAAAAACTCGCTGCCATCGTTGCCGATCCTGCACCCATCGCGCTCCTCGGAGCGCGCGGACGCACATTTGCGCGTGACGCACAAGAGAACATGGACTTTCCGCAACGGCTCGAGTCCATTCTGGCGAGGGCGGCGCGACGGGAGCCTCCAACAACCGTCATGTCCGGCATTGCGAGTGCGCAACGCGACGACGTCGCCTCTTTCCCGCTCACGCGAATGGCGGCTGAAGCCCTGGCATATATCGATGGGCAAGCGGTCGCGGACGCCGCTGCCGGCACATCGCTTGAAGCGATCGATCTCGAGGGTGCGCAAAATGTCCTGGTCGAAATCGATCGGGCGATCGGCGATGGACGAATCAGTCAAGCTGCCCTCGCGCAAGCGGTAGCGGCCGAAATTGCCATCGCGGCTGCAGAAAGCGATCATTCCGGGTGGCGCGACGGCGCAGGCGGCGATCCTCTTTTTCGCTTGCACTCCGGCCGTTGGGCCATCGGCGAATTTGATTTCGGCTCGTTGGCGCCGGTCAGCGATCATCAGTTTCGAATCCTCCGCTTTGATTACGACGTTTCCGAATTCCGTGGCGCAACGACAATCGCGGACCTTCCCGCGACGGCCGCTTTGCGTTCAAGCCATGTTGTCGTTTTCGGTCAGGAGGCAAATCGAAACCCCTTGGTCGTGGATGCTATGACTGCGCGGTTTCTGGAACTTGTCGATGGTCGCAAGACGGTCGCCGAGATTCTTGGGCAATTAGATCAAGACGACCCGATTGCGACCTCCGGCCATTCGGCCCAATGGGTCGAAAACCTATTCCTGTGGGGCCTGATCGGTCTGCGGCATGTTGATTTCAATGCCTGAACGCGCACACCTGCGGACAGCCGAGGCGGGGTGACCGTGCCGTATCGAAGACAGCGATACTTCATTCCCAGGACTGAAGAACCCCCTGGCTTCTGTTGCGGCAACGAAGAAAGTCCCTGGTAGACAGGCGCTTTCGCGCCGCGCCCCGATCTTTGGATCTCATCGGCAATACACCGGGCTGATTTACCCATACCCCGCCGCGCCAGCATGATGCGAGCGCACACCAGGACGGTGTGAGCGACAAATCAATGGGGCTGTCGTCATGTTCACGTCGGCAAAAATCCGAGCGCCAAAGCTGCTCAGTCGCGGCCTTTCCATGATGATCCTGGCCAGCGTGTTGTCGGTTGCTACCGGCGCCGACGCTCGTACGCAGAAGATGTCCGAGCAGCAGCAGGAGGACTTAGTCGAATTTGTTGCCGGCAACATGCTCTTCGTCGCGTTTCACGAAATGGGCCACGCCCTGATAAGCGAGTTGCGCCTGCCGGTTCTCGGGCGCGAAGAAGACGCAGCCGATTCCTTCGCCACCTTGGCCATGCTTAATGAGGGAACTGAATTTTCCGTCAACGTGCTGGTCCAGGCGGCGCGCGGCTGGTTTCTGTTTGACCGCCGCGATCGGAAGCTCGGGAACATGCTCACGTTCTACGACGAGCACGGCGTCGACAAACAGCGTGCCTATGCGATCGTCTGTCTGATGGTCGGTTCGGACTACAAACAGTTCAAGGAGCTGGCTGACTGGGCTCAGATGCCGCAGGCGCGCCAGCAGAGCTGTCTCGGCGACTACAACAATGCGAAATATTCTTGGGATCTGTTGCTCAAACCGTTTCTGCGGTCTGCCGATCAAGCGAAATCAAATGTCAACATCGCTTATGAGCGAAGTTCCGGAAACCTCGATACCTACTTCGGGTCGTTCCGTTCCATTGGATTTCTGGAGACGCTTGCCGGCCGGGCCTCGGATCGCTATGCGCTGCCGCGCCCGATTTCGGTTGTCATGAAGGGCTGCGGAGATTCCTACGCGTCGTGGGACTCTTCGACACTCAAGGAAACGCTGTGCTACGAGATGGCGGAGGAATTCGTGGAACTGTATAAGGGCTTTACGGAAAAAAGAACGGTCCGGCACGGGAAAATGCAATCCAACGTGCTGATCGCCCAAAATGTCAAGCGAATACGCCTTCAGCACAATATGTCGATGACAAGTCTGGCGACCGGCTCGCGCTTGCCGGAGACTCGGACCACCCCAACAGAACCTGGTCTTGAAAAGCGTACCGCTGGCGAGCTGGAGCAACTCGCGCACGCCCTCAAACTAGAGGCTGCGACGTTCTTTGTACAACCTTCGACTAAACCGAACTTTCCCTAAAGAAGCGGTGGTGGAAGCGAAGCCACTGCGTGACGGAGCTGGTTCGTAATGCGGCACGGATGGAATCGCACGGTGCGGCTGGATGGGGAGCGTGAGTGCGCGCTTCAGCGGGTGCCCCTCACCCTCGGGACGCGCGCCTCCCTCCGTGGAGAGACTCCGCATATCCCGGCGGCGGCGCGAAACCGCCGAACTCCCGCTCGAGGAGTTCGGCAAAGGCGATCGTGGTGCGATCTTCGAGATACGGCCCTATGATCTGCACACCGATCGGCAGACCGGACTCCGAACGATCGATCGGTGCCACGGTCGCCGGCAGGCCAGGGGTCGTGGCAAGCTCCGCCCACACCACTTGTGCATCTAAGTAGGAGTAGGATTTGCCGTCGATCTGGATGCGCCGCGACTCCATCGGGGATGAATGGTCGTGCGGAAAGGCAGGAGTTGGCATCGCCGGGCAGAGCACCACGTCCCACTCGCGAAAAAGCTCCCTCCACTGCTGCTGGAGCCGGGCCCGTGCCGCGTCGGCCGCGAGCCAATCGCGGTGGCTGATCACCGCACCGCGCGTGCGCTCGGCAGCCAGGCTCCGGTCGTGCGGCGAAAGCGTTTCGGCCTCACTGCGAATCTTTGCGTAGACACGGGGCGACAGTCCTGCCCCCCAAATCGAAGACAACAGCCGCATATAGAGTCGTGCGGATTCGGCGAGATCCGGAAGCAAGGGACTGGCGTGCGCAACTTTGACTCCGGCATTAGCGAGTCGCTCCGACAATCGACCGAGCGCCGCCCTTATCGCGCTTGCGGTTGGACCGAGCGGATGGTTGTCAATGAACAGGACGCGAAAGCTCTTGAGATTATCATGCGGGGCAGAGCGTAAGGCCAACCGGTAGCCGATGCCTGCGCGCTCCTCGTCCGGGCCGGCGATCACCTCAAGCACAAGTGCGAGATCCGCGGCGCTTCTGGTCATTGGGCCGACGACCGCAAGATCGCTTTCGCGCGGCAGGGGTGCCAGCCCCGGCGGCGTCTGCCCGCGAGCCGGAACAAGGCCCAGTGTCGGCTTGTGCGCGTAAACACCGCAATAATGCGCTGGTGCCCGCAACGACCCGCCCATGTCCGAGCCGAGGGACAACGGCCCACAGCCGGTTGCAAGTGCCGCCGCCGACCCGCCCGAAGACCCTCCGGGCGTCCGGCCGAGATCCCAGGGATTATTGGTCGTCCCGTAGATGTCGTTGTAGCTCTGCCAATCGCTAAGCATCGGCGGTACATTGGTCTTGCCGAGGATGACGGCACCCGCGTTCTTCACGCGGGAGACAACCAACGCATCTTCGCTCGGCACAAAGTGCTTAAATTGCGCCAGGCCCCAGGTCGTCGGCACCCCGGCGATATTGAAGGATTCTTTTACCGTCATCGGGATGCCGAGTAGTGCGCCAGTCTCGCCACGCGACAGGGCGACATCGGCCGCCTTGGCAGCCTTGCGCGCGCGCTCGAAGTCGCGGACGACGACGGCATTGACGCGTCGGTCAACCGTTTCAATGCGCGCGATCGTGTGATTTACGAGTTCCAACGCGGAAATTTTCCGACCCAGCAGTGCTGCCACAAGATCTTTGATCGTGCGGTAATCCCATTCGGGTTCGGTGATCGAGTCGATCCGCTGGGCCAATGCCCCTCGCGTCCATGCGGCCGCCGCAATCGCCGCGGCGGTTGTCCCGGCTCCAATCAAAACGTTGCGACGCGCTTTGTCAGTCATGTCGGACCAGTCCCGTCGGTGAACCGCCCAGGTCAGCGCGCCGTCAGGCCATGTCAACGGCCAGGGTTATGAATCGGCGATCTCATTTACCCGGTGTCAGCGCCACGGCCGATCGCAATCTGCCCCACTGAGCCTTCGACGTGAAACTCCATTCCGGTCATCTTGGCAAACAGATCAATATCAGCGATGCCGATTGCGCAGGCCCCGAGTTCCATGTCCGCGGCCATGAGATAGAACGTCTGCATCAAGACGCCGACATGCTTTAGAATGAGCGCATAGGCGATTCCGCTGTATTTCCATGACACACGGCCGAAGCGCGCACTTATCGTGATCAGAATCTGCGGCATCACCGGGGCGCCCATAGCGAGCTGCGCGTCGACCAGCATCGCTTCGAGTTGCTGTGCGCTCGCCCCAATCGGCACCAGGGCATGGCGGGCGGCGTCATAGTGGTAAAATCCGCGTGCCAAACCCTCGCACCTGTCGACCGCCAGGTAGAGCTCCAACTCGTAACTCGCGCCACCAGATGGGTACGGCCGCGCAGCGATCTCGATCACAGTTTCATCTTCACCGCTGTCTCTCATGCCGTCCAGCGCCTGGATACGCGCCGTACCGTCGAGGAACCGCGACAGCTCCGCCAGATTGATCGGGTGCAGGTCATCAAAGCTGCGCGTCGAACGGCGTCGGCGCAGCAGTTCCGCCACCGGCGAAGCGAGCGTTGAAGCCGGCTCCGGCTTGGGCAGGTCGATCGCATTGCCCGGCCAGCGAGGCCTTACCGCTGGCAGCTGGTCCACCACATGCGCATATTTGAGCACGCTGCCAGACGGATTGGCATGCCGCCCAATGGTGCTGCGCGCGTGAAAAAGCAGATCATGAAAATCCCACAGGATGAGGTTGCGGTCGCCTTCCGACGATCGCAGCCCCTTGTCGTGACCTGGGCCGGGCACAAACAGTATCTGGCAATCCACCAGCAAGGCCAGTAGCTCAAACCCAGGGAAGCCTTTCTTGCGGCGCAGCTGCCCCATTGTTTGCGGTTCGGATAATCCTGCAATCGTGGCCGCAATGTCGGCATCGCAAAGTCTGAACAACGCGCCGGCGCGCGGGGATTCGAGCACCATATCAGTACCGCGCCGACGCACGAATGCGAACCGGGAGAGCACGAGCGCATCGTCGCCCCCGAGCTCGGGGATTCGTGGCGTGTAGTCGCGAACCTGCGGCTCGATTATCACCAGATCCTTGCCGCGCCGCGCGCGGGCCAGGCGATACTCCAGCAGGCCGCAGAGCGACAACCTTCGGACGAGTTCGTTGATCTCCTTCTCGCCGTCCTCGCCGCTCCACCCGAATGCGTCGAGCCGCAGGCCCGTTCTCAGATCAGCAGCTTGCTTTGTGGCGTTCGCGTTGAATTTTCCAAGCCCGACGACCTGACCATCAAAAAGGGCCGAGATGCTTCCGTCCACGCCTTCCTCAAGGGTAACGTCGGGATTGAGCCGGGCGAAGAGCATCGCCGGGAGCTTGGATTGGCGTGAGCTTGACCGATGGTAGCTCAAATCTAGGTTCGCGGATGGAGGGGATTGAGCTCGGCTTCCCGCAACGGCCGTTTGCGCAAACCGAGCTTGAGCGGTACGTCGTAGAGTCGACCGGGTGCGAAACGACGATAAAAATGCCGCAGTCCCGGAACGATCACACGAACGACCGGCACCTCGATGTCCAGACGGGTTTGGTCGAGGACTAGAAAATCGAGTCCGTGACGTTTGGCGAGCTTGACGCAAGCCAACACCTGCTCGCGTCGATCGAGCCTCGCGAATTTTGCGAACCGCCCGCGCCCAATCGAAGCCTTGCCGTGAGGCAGCACATAGGAGTGCTTGCGCAACGGCAAGGGCAACGAATCAGTTCCGTCGTGGTCACCTTGGTTAGCGGGACGGCGCCGCATTCGATCAATCGCCATAAATTGATTAAGTTCGGTCATCGCCCGGAGTGTCGCGATCCGCAGCTCGAAATGCGCCCCCGCTGCAAACTCTATGTATTCCCGCGAGTCTTCGGTCCAATGCGATACGGCGATAACGACCGGAATACCCAGATCGCTCGTAACATCCAGCGCCCAAACGCGGCGGCCCTTTTCAGCGAGCAGGGCACACAAATCCCGTACATAGCTGTCACCAATCTTTTGAAGATCGATCTCAGCCCGTCGCAGGCGATTGTACCACCAGATCGCGTAGGCATCCCGCTCGACAAGTTCGAGGAAACCTTGGATGATCGCTTCCTCAAGCGTGTTCCCGGCGGCACAACCGTTCGAGTCGGCGCTGATCTGATTGCCATCAGGACCCTTGTGAAAAAAATACAGGAGGCCTGTCGGAACGTACTTAAAGCGCTCGTCGCGCAGGGACCAAACCGGTGACCATTCCGTCTCGGCCGAGGGATCGAATTGGCGCAGGGCCCCCTCGCGGGAGCACGACGCCTCGTTTACACCTTGCTCATACTGGACATCGCTCAAAAGCAAAACGTCGTTGGGAAGAATCGCATCACCGGCCGGGAAATCCACAAACTTGCGGGTCATCCTGATTTCGTCGCCCTGAAACATCCCGCAATAGCGTTCGATGGCCTCCATCAGGGCACTCGCTTCGCCCTGTTCGGTGGTGCTGCCTTTGCCGTAGCTGTCCCCGCTCAGCCCGACCTGGAGTGCCTCGACTGTGTCGGGACGTGGCGAAAAGTTGTGTCTGGCGAGGTAGCTGGCATCCAGAGGTTGCTCGCTTTTGATCCGCTCAAGCTGCGACACCACGCCGGTCAGCGGGCTCACGTGCCTGCGAAAGCGAGCGATAGTCTCGGCCGGCGCCACGGACCGATAACCGCCACTTGTGATGACGAATTTCCCACCGGCGCGAAGCCTGATCGGCACCGGCACGCGCTCCGGGTCGCGCAGCTCCTTGTTACCGCAAGATGGGCACTGCGGTCGGGCTGGCACGTAATGCCTCACGACTGTCGAGCCCATCAAGTCGAGGCTGACGAGGTGGTGGTGCAAATCGGTGCGAAAGCCACTGGCGATGGCCCTGCCGATCTCGACAGCCGCAAGCTCGATTCCACTCCGCCCGAACAAATTCTTGCCGAGTGGCGAGGCGGTGACGCAGCGGGCCTCCTGGCGGTCAAGGAACGCCTTAACCTGTCGGTTCCATTTCATGCGATCGGCGAGGCAAGTCCAACAGGCACTCTTTCCGGGGCTGAAGATCGGGCCGATCTGGGGAAAAATTCCGGATGGCTGCGTCAGCAGCCAGTCTTGCTTTCGCGTCAGCTGGTGGCTGTTGAATTCTGCAAGTCGACCGTCGAGATATTCGTTCACCAGAACCACAATCAGGTCAGCGGAGCGATCAACGACGCGAACGCCAAATTCGCTCAGCGCCGCCCTCAGCTCGCTCTCGCCGGGGCCGCCTAATGATTGAATCAGCACGCGAACCTTTCTGAGGTTCTCCGCCGCAGTGTCGGGCTTGAGCCCGAGGCTCGCCCAGTAGGCCGCCGCTGCTCCGTCAGTTGTGTTCACGGGCACCACGAAGCGGCGGGCGAGCAGGCGCTCAAAAGCTTCGTCGATCTTGGCGGCGGAGAATTCATGGGAAAGTTCGCCAACGATCGTTTTTCGAGACTCCCCTGCGCCGATCCGCGTGGCGAGTACGCAGTAGAGTTCTCCGTGAAGGAAAAACTTTCTATCCTCCGAGTAAAGGCAGACGACGTCGGGCGGCAGGACATAGACCGAAAAATTTGGCGCGAAACGGACGGCGCCGTTATCGCGTTGCTCGAAACGCCGTGCCGGATCGTCGCTGGTCATCTGGCCGGCGCGCCCGCCCTCACCTCGTTGCAGCCGCTCGGCGTCGCGGTCATTCATCTAAGGAAAGTTTTGATCGACACGTTTTTCAATTGTCGGCGCCGGCGTTCCGGGCCCGCGCAACGTCATTCAACCACCCTTGCAGGATCGATTCCAAGGCCGAAAGCTCCACCCGCCCGCGAGGTTCGCCTCAGGGGCTCAACAATACACCCTCGCCTCGTCGCGACTTGGCTCTTGGATATTGCCGGAATATCTGGATTATCAGCCACCACAGCCCCAGCAGCCCCGGCAGCCACAGCCTCGGCAACCGCAGCCTCGGCAACCGCAGCCTCTGCAGCCACAACCTCGCCAGCCGCCGCAGCCTCTGCAGCCACAACCTCGCCAGCCGCCGCAACCTCTACAGCCCCACCACGCGACGACGTCCCCCTCGGCGTTGAGGTTTTGGGGGTCTTCTCGGTCGAACACACGGAATGACGACAGCGTTACGTCGAAAATTTCCACCTCATGGAGATCGACCGTGCGCACGTTGGCAGTCGGCGTGGGCGAAGCATCAGCGGGATTGCTTTCAGCGCACGCGGCGCCCGCCAGCGACAATGACATACCAACTACGCCGAGTGCCTTGCCCCGACGCTTGCCCTGCGTCCTGTCCTTCGAGCGTGCCATGGCAGTACTCCTGAAAAAGAAAGTCCGCTTGCGCCCCGCTCCCAAGACACTACCAGCCGCAGGGTTGTGGATCAAGATTCCTCTACGCCAAACGGCATGGTAACACAGTAGAGCTTGCGGCCAGCGTCGGCGACGCAAGCGTGGCGAGCGGAGGAATGATGACATCGCTTAGCGGCGAAACTGCCTGACCAGCGCCCTTTCTCAGCGATTGACCGCGGCAAAATCGTCGGTGAGCAGTTCACCGCAGTGGGCGCTGCGGGTTGACGAACGCGCGCGGAGATCATGTCGATTGCAGCCGATAACGTCCTCGGCACCGAACCATCGCATATCAATCGCACCGGGGACGCTTGGTTCCTGCGTAGCTCGGTCCGCCGCGATAAGGCCGTCATGTTGCGAATCGACTGGACGACGGGCACCCAAACGCTGGTCGCAAGCCACGAGAAGGTCGACATCGCGGGGTGGATGACTTGTCCCACGCACCGATGAGGTGACCGCGGTCTCTGCCGAGCACATGCGCAGAGCGTGGATCGCCATCGATTCCGCCACCGGACGCGACCTTGCGATGCTCGAGCGTGAACTCGATGCGACGATTGAGATCGAGAGCCAGTCGGACGACGACACGCTCTGGGTCGTCGCCGCGGCTCGTCCGGATCGTCCCTGCGCCTGGCATCTGCTCAACCGGCGCACCGGAAAGACCACGTCCCTGTTCTCGGCGCGACCGAAACTCAATAAGGCGAGGCTCGCGCCCATGCACAGCGTCGTCATCGCAGCGCGCGACGGACTCGAGCTCGTCACCTACCTGACGTTGCCGGCAACCGAGACCGGCGTGCGACCCGCGCGTCCGCTGCCCATGGTGCTCGACGTGCATGGCGGACCTTGGGCGCGCGATGGTTGGAATTACAATCGCGACGTCCAGTGGCTCGCAAATCGCAACTACGCCGTTCTGCAGGTGAACTATCGCGGTTCGGCCGGTTTCGGCAAGACTTTCGCCCGCGCTGGCGACCGGGAGTGGGCCGGCAAGATGCACGATGATCTAATCGACGGCGTCAACTGGGCCATCGCCGAGGGGATCGCCGACCCCAAGCGCATCGCGATCTATGGCGCTTCTTATGGCGGCTACGCCGCCTTTGTCGGCGCCACCTTCACGCCAGACGTATTTTGCTGCAGCGTGCCGGTCGTCGGCATCACCAACCTCGAGACGATGCTCGCCGATCCGCCGCCATACTGGACCGCGTTCTACGAGCAGGAGTGTCATCGTATCGGCGATCCTCGCACTCCGGAAGGCGTCGCGTTACTCAAAGCGCGTTCCCGGTTGCATCGGGCGGGTGACATCATGAAGCGATGCTCATCGGTCACGGCGCGAACGACGTGCGCTGCAAGCTGACCGAGAGCGACCAGATCGTCGCGGCGATGACGGAAAAACGCATTCCTGTGATTTATGTCGTTTATCCTGACGAGGGTCACGGTTTCGCGCGGCCTGAGAACGAAATCGCCTTCAAAGCCATCATGGAGGCGTTCCTCGCTCGTCATCTCGGCGGTCGCGCAGAGCCCGTCGGCGACGACTTTGCGGGCTCGAGCCACGAGATTCGTGCCGGTTACGAAGGCTTGCAGGAAATCTTGCACGATATCATTCCGCCGGTGAGGTGATCATCGGCGCCTTCAGGCGCGCCAGCCACCCATGCAGCGGCCCATGATACAGAAACGGCGAGGATCGAGGTGCGGGCGCCCAATTGAATAATCCGCAGTGGCGCCGATTTCGCTGATTACCTCGGTCTCCTCGCGGAATTCTTGCATGTCCAAAATTAACTCCAGATACGCCGGTTGCATGGTCGGCATGATGGATCTCGACCTTAGCGACACTCAAAATTGCCGCCCTACGTCACTGCATTTGCGCGTAAGCCTCGACAAGAAAGTGATCGAAATTGTCGATGCGAATCAAGCCGTGCCGCGGAAATTCCATGTCCGTAACAGTATAGAGCGTGACTGTCAGTGTACCGACGAAAATCACCATGTGAATGCCACTGCGCGCCTTGGCTGCGGCCATGCCGAACCCTGCAAGCAGCGAACTGCCTAACCCGAGGCCGAACAGCATGACATAGACAATGTGAGGCGGATGTTTTTCGCTTGCGCCGGCACGCAGTCGTGCGACTTCAAACAGATTGGCAAGCACGGGCAGAGACATCGAACAGGCGGGCCGAAAGCTGTCCTGAGGGCAGGCTGCGACCGCCGCGCCCCAGACATTGGTTTTGAGTTCGCTGATCTTGTCCTGTTGCTCGTGCGAAAAGACTTCCGCACGTTGCCACAGCGCGAAACCGGGCGGCACGCGATACAGGTCGATCCGGGCGTGGACATAGTCTTTCAGTTTGCTCTGCAGCGCACGAGCAACGTCGCCTTCGAACAGAGCGAGGCGATCATAGGCCGTGCTGACTGCGTTTGCCTCTTGAATGACCAGTTGTCGGCGCTCGTCGAACCGCTGGAGGGCGCCAGAAATCGTGAATGCCAAAAGTAGCCCTATCAAGGCGAATACGGCGCCCTCGACGGTGGCAAGCCCGGTCATGCCGCTGGCACCCTTCTGCTGTAGGTATCGCAAGCCCAGGTGCCGTCCGTAATTCAACAAGATCAGTGAGCCGACGAAAAATGCCGCAGCGATTGCTACAGAAAAAAGAGCGAAGATCATTTGCAAGACTCTCCCGCTAGGAAAGGGAAGTGTTGGTAAAGTTGCATGTTCTTGATGAGGTCAAGGACCGGAAGAGACCACCGAATAATTTAGGAGGAAGAGTGTCGGACGTCTGGCCTTTAGTAGGCATTCAGCCCCCGCAACCGATGCCATACACCCTGATCCACTGCGCGTTTGTGGAGCATGTTGCTACTTGCGCAAAATACCCCGCGGTGTTTGCCCGTTCCGAACAAGGCAGGTCACATGTGCCGGATCGTTATGGATCGGTTTCCTCGTAGGATGCAACGCGATAGGCTAGGCGCCGTGAAAGTAGAACCACTGGCTGCTCTGGGCCCGGAAGCAGCGGAACAACCCGGCATAGCCCCCATAGGGCCGGCTTTTCCGGTTTGGGGTCGCGTGCACTCGCTTTTGCCAGCACCATGAGGCTGTGATCTCCACGCCGGCAGCGGGGTTCGACGATGGAGGACAGAATTCTAATGATGCAAACGGGACTGTTTTTCCCGCTGCTCATATTGGCGTTGCTGACAGCGTCGGCCCACGCGCAGAGTCGGAGCGCAACGCTCGTTATTGATGGGGGCACGCTCATTGACGGCACAGGGGCGCCACCGGTATCCGACGCTGCTGTCGTAGTCAGCGGCGATCGCATCGCTGATGCCGGTCCGTCCTCAAAGATTACAGTTCCAAAGAACACCAAAACTATCGATGCCCGTGGCAAGTGGATCATCCCGGGACTAATCGATGCACATGTTCACTTCTTCCAATCGGGCGACCTGTATACACGTCCTGACGTCATCGATCTGCGCCAGCGCGTGCCATACGAACGGGAGTTGGCGTGGATTCGCAGGCGTCTACCCTATACGTTCACGCGTTATCTTTGCAGCGGCATTACGTCCGTTGTAGACGCCGGTGGTCCTTTTGCGAATTTCAATGTACGTGCCATGGCGCGCCGCATGCGAGCGACACCGCGAGTCGCAGTAGCGGGCCCTCTCATTTCGACCGTCGCGCCGGACGATTTAGAGTCCGCCGATCCGGCCATCATCGAAGTCACCAATCCCGAGCAAGCGGTTGCACTGGTCCGCCGTGAGCTCGTGCGCAAGCCCGATCTTATCAAGATTTGGTTTATTCGCGGGCCGGAAGTCGAACTCGACCATGCCATCAAGATCGTCGAGGCGGTGGTGAAAACGAGCCATGCTGCGGACGTGCGGGTCGCAGTGCACGCGACCGAGCTCGAGACCGCGAAAGCTGCAGTCGGCGCTGGTTCGGACATTCTGGTGCACAGCGTTTCTGACCGGCCAGTCGATGACGAATTCGTGCAGATGGTGAAGGAGCGCGGCGTAATCTACACCACCACCATCGTCGTCCTTGAAGGTTATGCTGAAGTGTTAGGCCAAAACGTGGACCTCAACGATATCGAGCGCTCATGCGGCGATGCGCAAGTGATTGCCTCGTGGGCCGATTTGGCCACGATTCCCAAAGATCGGCTGCCGCTTTACGCCCGATTTCCGCCCCGTTTTACAGAAAAGGCCGTAGTTCTCGCAAACCTGAAACGTATGCAGGAGTCAGGGGCCATCGTCGCCGCCGGGACGGATGCCGGAAACATCGGCACGCTGCATGGCCCATCGCTGCATCGCGAGTTCGAGCTCATGGCCGAAGCAGGCCTGACACCGATGCAGATCATCGTCGATGCCACCCGCAACGCGGCCCGCGTCTTCAGTCCAAATCCGCAGATCGGTACCATCGAATCCGGCAAACTCGCCGACCTCTTGATTCTTGACGCAGATCCGCTGGCCGACATTGGCAACGCGCGCCGGATCAACAAAGTTATCAAAGGCGGTCATATCTTTGAGGTCAGCAAACTGAAATCACAACAAGTTCGCAAATCCCCATCATGATGGTTCAGGAGCTAAACGCCGACGCCGCGCTTGAAACGCAGGCCATCATTGCGTCAAGCGCGGGATGCGCTGAACAGCAGACCACCTTGGAGAGGAGTGGGCATGGAGGCAAGCAAAGCCTATTTCATGGTTCGATCACAGATGCCAAACGAGGCGGAGCGCGCGAAATTCGACCAATGGTATGGAACACACCATTTGCCGTTGGCGATGGACAAGTTGCATGCCGAGAAAGGCTGGCGCTTCTGGAGCCGCAGCGACCCATCGGTCCACTATGCAATGTACGAGTTCAAAGACATGGCAACGCTACGCAAATGTCTCGACTCCCCCGGTTTCAAGATGCTCGTTGCCGACTTCGATGAGGCGTGGCCGCTAGTGACGCGTAGCCGTGACCTGATCGAAATCGTGCAAGAGGTCTGAACACCGTTCGGCCGCGCCGGCGCCCACCGAAACCGCCGAGAACGACTTCGCGTCAGCGGCCCTTGCATTCGGTCGTCTCGCTGCCGACCTGCGCGGCCGGCTTGCCACGGGCCGCCCGCGTATCTGATCGTTGCACTAAGGGTGCAGCCTTGCCGTAACGGGTCCAGTTGGGCTCGAAGACGATTTGCGGCGCCATGCGCTTGCTGGCCCATAGAGGGGGCAATGCACTCGGGGCCGATGGTGCGAGAAGCCGACCGGCGAAACGATTATGAGCCCGGTTTGGCCTTACCCAGATTTTGAGCCGTTCCTTCCAAGAATGAAAAGAATATGTCAGTTGCGTAACCGACCAAAAATGCAATCGCTAAGGGCGAGACCGACAGGTTTTGGCCGAAAACGTTATTGAAAAGCCCTATCACCCCGCCTGCAATTCCAGCAATGTAGAATCTTGCGGGCGTAGCGTATGTTGGAGCGAAAGTTCGCGTGCTAAGTTGCAATGTGAAAGCTCGCAGGACGGCGGCGCAGGCGCCGAGCAACGCGTAGAGTACAGGAAGGATGATATTTCCAATCGCTCCCCATACCAATGTTACGTTTGTCGTAACGGCATTAGCATAATCACGAATTTCCTGATAAAGTGTAGTTTTATTGTCAAGTTCTTGTTGCAGCAAATCCAATGTCCTTAATTTCTTAGGATCCAACTCAAGGTCGCAACGCTTGTCTGAGCACGGATCAACTTCAGGAAAGGGTGAAAGCCATCTTAGCTGTCTGGTGTGATTCAGTGTGCTCCGCATCGCTATTGCAAATTTCTGTAGTTCACCAAGAATAAGTGGTGGCGGAGCTTGCTGATCCGGTAGCTTCAGTGTATCGACTTGCGTGTGCAACGTCAGCAAGTATTCATTTGCGGCGGTTATATCCGAGCTGATCTTATTGGAGATGCCTGCTGAGATGAAAGAAAAAAAAGACAGAGGAACAACGAACAACGCCAGATAAAGAGCAATTCTCTTATAGCCATCTATAGCCTTGTGAGCGTCTTCCCGAGATGCGCGGAGCGTTTCGGCAGTCACGGGCTTTAGCTTCGCAGCTAATTTCGTGATTGCAGCCGCCAGCTCACCCGCTTCAGGGCTATCCCAAACCGCAGGGCCCACCGTTATTGCAGCTAATATTCGCTTAGCAACGTCAGGATCAACTTCAATTCCTGCTTCTACAGCGTAGTTCAGGAGATGTTCAGCATCATGCAACATCCCATCGAATTCGGGTATCCGTTTGTACATCGGCTGCGTTTTGTTAGCAGCCTCGGCCACCGGCTTTGAATTGTCGTTTTCTGGCTCAGACTGCACTGCACTGTCCGTTTGCGCCACGTGATCCTCCCGTGATGTCTTTACCTAAGCATCAAGTAGATGCTCGAGGCACCGGCCCGCTACCCCAAATCATGTCAAAAAAGTAGATCGACTCTCACCCTGTACAGGTTTCTCCGGAACGGAATGTGAGGCAGCTCACGCAGGCGGCAAAAAATCGTGCATGCGTGGATGCGATGGTCGCGATTGGCCCAGGGCTACCTACCTCGTCGGTGGTGCAAGTCGGCAGATTTCTGGGGTACGCCGGTTGTTGTCTCCACCCCCCTCTCGACGGCAGCCCATGACCCACAAGTGCCGTGGCCATGCGCTGAACTGCGATTTTAGTTCTAGCTCCGACAAGGACCTTGCCGTTACCGGCAAATAAGCATCGGCCGAACTTACGGATTGGGGGCCCCGCGTTTGCGCTAACTTACGCTGCAACGGCGCGGCGAACTCCTCCCCTTGTGGCCCCTTGTGGGGAGAGGTCGCAGCGGCACGGCACATTATACGTTAGCGCCAACGGGGTGCCCCCGCGGCAAGTTGGCAGAGGCATTGACATAAATGATAACGTTTAATAATTATTGATAGACGATAATTAATGCTTGCAAGGCGACCATGTCCATCACCCTCAATCATGTCAGCTGATCCGCATTTATCAGCGCGCTGCCGCCAGAGTGAACTCCTCCGAACGACGACCGATCAAGGGAGACACCGATGACCGCTAAGACTGCAATCGCCGCCAATAGCCCGACACCTGAGTTTGCCCGCCTGCGCCACAAGATCAGCTGGATCTGCCACAGCCTCCGCTTTGCCACCGTCGCGTACGCAGTGTGGGTGTTCTATCTCGTGCTCGCGCTCTGGCTTGATACCGACAAGCTCCATCAAGCGTTGGAGCACCTGATCCATACGAATGTGTCCGCCCTCGCCCCGTGGCAGCGCTGGACCGGCCTTTCGATCGATCTGGGGCTGTGGGCGACGGCCTCCATCGCCTGCTATTGCGGCTGGCGGCTGTTCTCAACCTACCTTGAAGGCCGGATCTTCTCAGTGGAGGCGGCCCGCTGGATGCAGCGGGTCGCATCCTGGGGCATCATTACCCAGGTAATGAGCATCGCACTCCGCCCGCTCTTCACGCTGGTCCTGACCGCGCACCTGCCGCCGGCAGAGCGGCAGGCCCATCTGGTCCTTCAGCCGAACGATCTGCTGACGCTCTTGCTGCTGCTGAGCCTTCTCGCTCTCGCTCACATCCAGCGCGCGGGCGCCGAGATCGCCGCCGAGCATGCGCAAATCATCTGAGGTTGAGCCCATGGCCATTATCGTCAACCTCGACGTCATGCTCGCAACGCGCAAGATGCGCTCGAAAGAGCTCGCCGAGCGTATCGGCATCACTGAGCAGAATGTGTCGCTCCTGAAATCGGGCAAGGTGAAGGGTGTGCGGTTTGAAACGCTCGACAGGATCTGCGAGGCGCTAGAGTGCCAGCCCGGAGACATCCTCGAGCACCGTCCGCACTCGGCACAATAGTCTTGCTCGGTGCCAGCTTGAAGAGGAGCTTTCCTGGACCTTGAGGATGACCGCTGTGGTCACATAGAGCTGTAGAAATGAGGCCGGTTATGCTGAGAGCGCGATATCTCTTGTTGTCCCAAACCACCGTACACCACGATTCCGGTCAATAGAAAACCGCTCCAGATGGGCGTCGCGTCAGCGGCCCTTGCATTCGGTCGTCTCGCTGCCGAGCCGCGCGGCCGGCTTGCCATTGATGAAGACGTTCGACGATCCGCCGATGACGACCCCGCCACATCCGTTCCTTCCGCCCGCGATGGCGGCCGGGCGCCCGTTGATGAAAACGTTGGGCGAGCCTTCGACGACCGCGGCACCACTTGCGGTGCCATCGCCGACGCGCGCCGCCGGCTGGCCACCGATCATCGTGTCGGGACTGCCCTGCGTCACGACACCGGTGGGCTGGGCGGCTGCGATGTCAGGCGCGCAGCACAACATGAGGGAGACGGCCGGCAACAGGACAGTTATTCGCATGGTGAACCTCATTGCTGCGAGTTTTGCTCGCCGAAGGCCATGATGCTCCCTCTCCCCGCGCGTGCGGGGAGAGGGTCGGGGTGAGGGGGCCTCCCTACAAAGTCAGACCTGCGAGTCACAGCCTGTGGAGAGGCCCCCTCACCCGCCGCGCCAGCTTCATCGGAACACGCACGGCTACCGCCGGAACGTCTTGACCTCCGAAACGCTGCCATCCCGATAGGTGAGCTCCACCGATACCGACCCCGTCGCGAGCGGAACCTTGAGATAGGGCTGGACATCGGCCGGAATCGCCATCGGATCTCTTTGATTGCATGGCGGCATCGCAATGGTGCGATCCGGGACCGTGGAATCGAGCCCGATACGGACCTGCCGGATGGCACAACGGTATGACATCAGATGCGTGTAGTAGAGCAGCAGGCCGTTGAATTCGCGGAACGACAGCCAGCTGCCGGCGGTCATCTCGAGGATTTTGCGCTGCTCGCGCTCGAGCGCGCCGGCAGGGTCGAAACGGATCGGGAAGGGCCCTTGCGGGTCGCCGTTGGCGTCGACATAGCGCACGTAGATGGTGGCTGCCGGCTGATCCGCATCGAGCTGGATCGCCGGATTGGGCATGCGCTTGCGGGTACGCGGGTCGAGCGCATCCATAAAGCCGGTCTCGCGAAAATTGCCAGTCTCGCCGAGGCGCCAGGAGATCCCCGTGACCGGCTCCGCGAAGGAGAGCGTCACCGACCAGCCGCCATTATGACGCGTGAACGATGCGATAGGGGCGTTGGTCGGCGCGGTCAGCAGCTTGCCGATTTGCGCGCCAGCGGCCGGCGGCAGCATGGCGAGTTCGCTTTTCTTCAGTGCGTCGGCCCGTCCCTGAGCCTCACGTGCATGCAGGCTCGCCGGAAATTTCTTCACAAACTCCTCGAACACGGCGGAAACGCCGGAATCCCTGATGGCGCCCCAAAGGACCTCGTCGGCCGCCGGCGCAGGAGCCTCCGGGATGATAGTGACGCGCGGTTGATCCGGTTTCCCGAGCCCCGCCAGGTAGACCTCGCCAAGCAGCGAGGAGTTGTCCCAGGGGATTTGCCGCCCCTTGGTCTCGGCCGCGACGTCGGCGCGGACGCGGGTGAGCATCTGGCGCACTTCGAGACCGGGCACGCGCATGTGCTTGGCCAACGCCCCGGTGAACGGGCTGTTCGAGCCGTTGCCGTCGGCCGCGACCGTGTTCGGCGCGGTGGAAAACGCGATCAGCGTGCCGGTTCCCAGATTGGAATAGCCGGCAAGACCCGACAAGACCGTGACGGATCGCGCCGCCCCAAATCGCGACGCGAAAGTTTGCGCAAACGGATTGTTGCGACACGCATCGAGGATGATGATGTTGGCGCGCGAGGAGTCGCTTAGGTTTTCCAGGATATTGTCGAGCTCGATGGTTTCGAAGCCGAGATCGCTCGGAGACTCCAGCCGGGTATCGACCGGGAGCAGATAATTGCGGCCGTCGACCTGCAGGCCGTGGCCGGCATAGAAAACCAGCGCCACGCGGGCCTTCGCGGTGCCGCGCAGGAATTCGCGAATCCGGCCTTCCATGCCGTTGCGGTCGAGATCGAACCCCTCGGCAACCACAAAGCCGATCTCACGCAGCGTCCGCGCAATGGCGCGCGCGTCGTTGACCCCATTGGGAACGACGTTGACGTGGGCGTACTTGCTGTTGCCGACGACCAGCGCCACCCGCTCTTGCGCCTGCGCGGCCAGGCAGGAGAGGCCAACGGTCACCATCAGAACCGGGAGGAACCGGATCACCGGGAAACCGATCAAACGCTTCATTGCGGAATTCCCGCGGGCCAGAACGCAAAAATAAGGCAAGGCCATCGCAATGGGCGGTTCAATTGGCGACAGCGTCATTCCTCGTGGCTTGGCAATTCGACTGTTTTGGGGCGGATTTTCTGGATCTGTTTTTTTCACGGAAAGGTCGGGACCAAGCGCGAATCGGCGAGGTCAGATAAAGGCCTTAGTCACAGTTGGCTGCTTGCAGAAAGCGATGGGGACGGAGGACCTTACCTTTTGTAGCTCTCACCACTTTTGCACTCGACGCGACTAGCGGCGTTCCGCGCGGGCAGTACTGCCGCTGTAGAAGGCCCGCACTTCGCGGCGCGTTCGCGAATGGGCTTCGCGCCGGGGCGCCGCCGTACACGACTTTTGGCCTTTGCAGAGGCGTTGCGCGACCCTTGCCGAGGCAATGCATCAATTCCAATGACTGACAGTTTTACGTCGCCGACCTTGTTTGATGTAATCTTGGACGCGACCTTGTTGAGGTATGCGATCATCTCAGAGAACTTGAAGCGTTGTCCGGTATGCGGGTGCGTCCAGCCACGGCGACGATGATTTGTGATAACGAAAATACCGTGTCGCCGATTGGCTGGCCGCATATAATCTTCAGCCAACTGTCCGCGAAGCGCGTCTTCAAGAGCCTTGGTGCTCCAGTTCTTCCCGCCGTGCTTTGCCTCGATCGCGACTTCGACCGGTGCTGAAACGGCTGATATCAAGATGTCAGGTTTGTTGCGTTCTGCTACTTCAGGCTCACGCGTTGCGTAAAATCGGTCTTTCGCTCGCTGCCGCAGTTGTTCGGTTAGCCAATTCTGGACCGCGTCTTCATCCTTGGCACTCTCCAGCACCGCTCTTGAACTCGCATCCTGATTATCGAAATCCCAATCGATCTCCTTTACGATAGCTTGCGTCAGCCGGTACAGATCGAACCCGGTCTTCACCGGAAGAACGCGGTCACGCTCAAATTTGAGAACCTCTTGTGCACTCCACGCGGGTATTTCGGCATCCCGTTCGGCCATTTCGCGAGCTATTTCACAAAATCTAATTTTGCGCGAGCGCATGTCACGATGTTTTGACAACCATAGCATTGTATCGTGCGCAGCGGGACCGCTAGTTTCGACAAGGGCCTTCAGAATCGCGTTCCGCGCCCATTCTGCATCGTCTCGTGGGCCGGGGGTGTAAACCCCTTCGTGAACTACGTCGTCTTCTGGACGTACTTGCTGATAGGTGAACAGAAGCAGCTGAGCCAGCGTTGCA
>Ga0209465_10000098_pt1 | contig 39586 bp, 33 predicted proteins | sample PanSoiPlot1MoBio_FD_188321 | JGI IMG/M metagenome (GOLD analysis project Ga0209465, IMG submission 188321) | Tropical forest soil microbial communities from Panama analyzed to predict greenhouse gas emissions - Panama Soil Plot 1 MoBio (SPAdes)... | ecosystem: Environmental > Terrestrial > Soil...
GCTCAGGACGGCCAAGGCCGCAACAGCCCATTTACGACGGCATTGCTGAAGCGCCTCCAGGAGCCTGGTCTCGAAATCGAGATGATGTTCCGCCGCGTCGCCTACGACGTCAATGCCCAGACCGGCGGACGACAGCGGCCCGAAACCTATATCTCGCTGCTGTCGGAATATTACCTCAACCAGAGCGACCGTATCGTTTGGGACCGCATCAAGGACCAGGACGACGTGGCGGCGCTGCGCGATTTTGTGAACAAATATCCGTCGTCGCCGCATGCGATCTTTGCCCGCAACCGCCTAGATCTGCTCGAACGCTATGCCAGGGAGCGTGAAGAATTCGCTCGTCGCGCCCGCGAAGAAGAACAACGCCGGACGCAAGAAGCCGAGGCGCAACGGGTCGCCCGGGAGGCGGCACTGCGGCGCGAGGCAGAGGAGCGTCTGCGGAACGAGCAACTGGCAGCACAGAAACGGATGGAAGAGGACCAACGGCGTCAAGAGGCCGCACGACAGGAAACCGCGCGCCAAGAAGCAGCACGCCAGGAAGCATTGCGGCAGGAAGCCTTGCGTCTGCAGCACGAAGAACAAAAGCGACAAGACGCGTTGCGACAGCACCAGGACGAGCAGAAGCGCTTGGCCGCCCTGCAGCAGAAGCAGGAAGAGCAAAAGCGACAAGACGCGCTGCGGCAGCAGCAGGACGAGCAGAAGCGCTTGGCCGCCCTACAGCAACAGCAGGAAGAGCAGAAGCGTCAGGAGGCGCTGCGGCAGCAACAGGAAGAGCAGAAGCGCTTGGCCGCCCTGCAGCAACAGCAGGAAGAGCAAAAGCGTCAAGACGCCTTACGGCAGCAGGCCGATACGGAACGCCGGCGCATCGAGGAGACCTGCCGACGTGAAGAAGCAAAACTCGCCGAGTTACAGGTTCTCGGCGCTTCGGCGCGCGAGCAATTGGTAAAGTTGGAGATTGAAGCGGGCTGCAAAGCCCTGCGCCCGCTGATTACGGCCGCAATTGCGGCGCTCCCGGCGGATATCCCCCCCGTCAAGCCTGTTCCAGTGACACCGCCGGCCGGCCCAACCCCTGCACTCCAGCCCGCCAAGGCAAATCTCCCCGAGCAGATCCGCCAAGCCCAGACCAAGCTGCGACAGCTCGGCTGCTTTGGCGGCGCGCCGGATGGCAAGATGAACGAAGCCACCCGCAACGCCGTCAAGGCGTTCTGGTCCCATACCCACAAGCCGATCGTTGAGATCAACATTACGGACGAATTCATCGCCGATCTGGAACAGCACCACGATCGGATTTGCGCTCCTCCTCCGGTAAAGCGCGATCCGGTCCCGGTCGCGACGCATCAGCGGCCACCACGTAGCGAACCCGCGCCGCCGCGCGAGGCATCGCGACCCGCCCCGCCGCCAGCCGCGCAGGCCCCTGCCGCGCGCGCCACCGCAGGCGCAACGCCGCCGTCTCCCGGCATGCACACGATCGGCACCGGCTTCTGACGGCGCTCCGCAATCGAGTAATCGGATCAGGGCTGATCGGTCTTGCAGCGAGCGCGGCCGAGCCGATTGGCGCCGCGCAGCCTATTTGCGGCCCACAATGATGATGTTGAGGTCCTGGGTCGGCGTGAAATCAGTTGCCCGCACTTCGAATGCGGTGGCGGAAATCTTCTTCACGCCGTCGCCGCAGAAGCTGACGATGCGGTCGGGTTGGCCCTTGTCGACGACGAGGCGAAAATTCTTGATCGGGCCGGCCCAGTTGGCGCCGGTTTTGAGCACGTAGCTGATACGCCTTTCCTGGATCTTCGCCTTGTTGGCCTCGTCGGCGCCGGCAAGCTTATCAACCGACCTCAGGAAATCATCGAGGATGCAGTAGTTCGTCTTGTATCGCTGCACTTCGGATTCGAGAGCCTTGTTCTGGCGTAACCCTTGGCGCAGTAACGAATCAAAGCTCATGCCGACGCTGGTGCGGTAGCGGTGCTCGACCGACACCGGTTTTCCAGGCGGAAATGTCTGCTGCCGCACTACCGACGTCTTCAGCATCCAGGTCGGCTCATACAACGGCTCTCCCTTGTCGTTGGTACCGGATTGCACCAGCAGGCCCGCCGTGATTGCACGATCGCGCGTCTGCTGCGGCAGCTCGTTGATCTTGAGTTGCTGTGCTCCGATCGGCAGGGCCGTAATGCCCATGTCGCGCAGCGTCGCCGTAACGTCCTTGTTGTTGAGAATTGCCCGCTGATTGATGGTGAAATTGATCGGCTTGCCATCGACCTTGGTGGAAAAGCCGACGAAATTCACCGGATCGCTGGTCGGAAACGCTATGTTTGCGCCGTCCGCAAGGTCGATATCCGGCAATGGAAACGCAACCGTCAGCGTGACCGGACTGGCGCTCTGGTTGAGAAACACATAGCGCACCGTCACGGTCTCGGGCGTGATGGTGAGATCTTCCGATTCGATCGAAACGTCTGAGTTTTTGGTAAAGACCAGACCGCCTACTGACAGCTCCGCCGAGGAATCATTGGCCCGTGACACCGACGCTCCCGCGTCCCAGCTCACGGCGGCGCAGGTTGCCAACAGTGCAGTGAAATAGCGCTTCATGCCTGACCTCTTCATTGTGCAGACCGAGGACGCCAGCCCCGATCACACAGCCCGGCAAGCCCGAATCCCGAGCATCTGCGGCGCAGTTCGATCCCGGACCGCATGGCCCCCAGCCAAAGACAGGTCCGCGCGCTGTCGCGGCGCGGTATCCTTACATAGTCGCATGGTGCGTATGCAAGGTTCAATCGGCGAGTGGCGGGAAACGTCCGACGTCGGTTGTGGCTATGGACTCCTTCCGATGGAACGATGATGTAGGGGTGACCCGTGTGATCGCCCTGTTACGGATGCGCCGAATGGGGCGACCACAAGGGTCGCCCCTACGACAATGCTTCATCCAAATAAAGCCAGCAGTGCTAAACTTTCTTAGCCCGATTCTGTCTACCCTGGCCTCGCCCATGTCTCGCCGCGCCCTTACCTTCGTCTGCCAGAACTGCGGCGCCGTCTACGGCCGCTGGCAGGGCAAATGCGAGTCGTGCGGCGAGTGGAACACCGTCGCAGAGGAGGCCGGCAGGGTGCCGGCGGCGGGTCCCGGCAGGCCGCAGCGCAAGGGTCGGCCATTCGTGCTTCAGCCCCTCGCCGGCGCGGCGGACGATGCACCTCGCACGCCGTGCGGACTTGCCGAGCTTGATCGCGTCACCGGTGGCGGTTTTGTGCGCGGCTCCGTGCTGCTGGTGGGCGGCGATCCCGGCATCGGCAAGTCGACGCTGCTGATCCAGGCCGCCGCCGCGGTTGCGCGCGCGGGTCATCGAGCTGTTTACATTTCGGGCGAAGAAGCGGTGGCGCAGGTGCGGTTGCGCGCCGAGCGGCTCGGCCTTACGCAAGCGACAGTGGAACTCGCTGCCGAGACCGCAGTCGAGGACATCGTCGCGACGCTCTCCGAGGGCAAGACGCCGCGCCTCGTCGTGGTGGATTCGATCCAGACCATGTGGACAGACCAGATCGAATCAGCCCCCGGCACGGTGAGTCAGGTGCGCGGCGCCGCCCAGATCCTCATCCGCTATGCCAAACGTTCGAGCGCCGCCGTCATCCTGGTCGGGCATGTCACCAAGGACGGCCAGATCGCCGGCCCCCGCGTGGTCGAGCACATGGTCGACGCGGTGCTCTCCTTCGAGGGTGAAGGCGGCCACCTGTTCCGCATCCTGCGCGCAGTGAAGAACCGGTTCGGGCCCACCGACGAGATCGGCGTATTCGAGATGACCGGCGGCGGCTTGCGGGAGGTCGCAAATCCGTCGGCGCTGTTTCTGTCGGAGCGCGATCTCGGCGCGCCCGGGACTGCGGTGTTCGCCGGCATCGAAGGCAGCCGGCCGCTGCTGATGGAAATGCAGGCGCTGGTGGCCCCGACGATCCTCGGCACGCCGCGTCGCGCGGTGGTGGGCTGGGACCATAATCGGCTCGCGATGGTGCTCGCCGTGCTGGAGGCCCATTGCGGCGTGCGGCTGTCGGGCCACGACGTCTATCTCAATGTGGCCGGCGGGCTGCGCATCCAGGAGCCGGCCGCCGACCTCGCGGCGGCCACCGCCCTGGTCTCCTCGCTTGCCAACGCGCCGCTGCCGTCGGATGCGGTCTATTTCGGGGAAATCTCGCTGTCCGGCACGGTGCGGCCGGTGCCACAAGCCGCAGCGCGGCTCAAGGAAGCGGCCAAGCTCGGCTTTCTCCGCGCCTTCGTGCCGGAAACGGCGCGTAGCGAAGGGGGAGATACCGGCATGGCACTCACCGGAGTTGGGCCGCTCGTCGATATTGTGAGCGAGATTGCTCCGAAAGGGGTGGAGCGGCAGGCGCGTTCCACCGACGATGAGTAGCAATCTCTGGGCGGTTGTTTGCGAAGCGAGACGCCGCGGTCAGATTTTATGGGCGAAGATCATCGCAGCGAGCACCTGACCACCGCGTACCAAGCGCCTCGGCCACTTGCCGACGGTCCGTTGATCGTGGACAGCCGAATTCGAGAAAATTGCGCATTAGGGCGCTTGTGGCGGTGGCGGCGGCGTCCAGCCCGGCGGTGGGTCATAGGATGATGGTCGCAAAGCGATTTGATTACCCTTCGCATCAGTAAGGATCTGAGGCAAGAGACACCTTGCAATGCGTCCCGAAGTTATATTGGTACCTGAGTTGCAGACCTTCAGCAGTTCGCGAGCCATCGAATGCCGTCCTGGCGGTGTCGCGACAAATACCTCCTTGGCGGGTAAACGATTTCGGACGCGGCGCGCTGCGGGAACGTGATCGCTGTCGGCGCTGATGATAATGGCACGGTCGAAAACGCCATCAATTGCATCCTCAAGGAATGTCAGCGAGAAGTGAACATCGGTCTCCTTCTCCTCATGGCGCTTCCACGTGGCACCGCATTTGTGGCACTTTGCACTCTGCTCACTGAAGCGGGCCATGTGGCATTCCACACCTGTATGCCTGAGTGCTGCCACATACGGCCGGTGGCGTGCATAGGATGCGGGGAGCCAAGTCGCGTAGGCAGAGAAGTATGCCACTTTCGCGAGTTGTTCGTCTTTCCGACAAAGCGATTGAGCGAGGGCTCGGAGATCGAGCCACTTCAAATACGGTTTATGGAGGTCATCAACGGCGTGATAGAGGTTGAAGCCGTCAACGTAACAGCCGACGCGAATCATAGCCAAGTGCGGTTGGGATAGCAAAAAGCCCAGCTTTCTTAAGGCTGGGCTGTCCGATAGGGCGTACCTACCGGGGGGAATGCGACTACAAACATAGGTGTTAGCCTTTAATCGTCAAGGGGGTCACGCGTTCGCGTGGTCGCTAGTTGCCGTGAAGCATGTGGGATATCGCCTGCAAGCAGCTGACTTGACGTGCTTGCGACTCGATTTCATTGCACCTCCCGCAGAGTCTTCCCCAGCCCACCACAAGGCGGGTGACGGGGATGCCGGCGGCGGCTATACACCCGGATCACAACCCAGGTTCAAGACCCACCTTTCGCCCGCAACGAAGACTCAAGGATGTATCTCGATATCTTCCTCATCGTCGTAATGCTGATCTCCGGAATGCTTGCCATGGTGCGCGGGCTGATCCGCGAGGTCCTGTCGATCGCCGGTTGGGGTGCGGCTGCGGGTGCGGCGCTGTTGGCCTATGCCAAGCTGCTGCCTTCGGCCAAGGCCTACTTCAACAACGATTATGTGGCGATCGGCGTCACCACGGCGGGTGCCTTTATCGCCACGCTGATCGTCGTATCGGTCATCACGGTGAAAATTTCCGACAAGATTCTCGACAGCCGCATCGGCGCCCTCGACCGCACGCTGGGATTCCTGTTCGGGCTGGGACGGGGACTGATCATCGTCGTGGTGGCATTTGCGTTCTACGACTGGTTTCAACCGAAATCGCAGCCCGAATGGATCGCAAACGCGAAATCGCTGGTTGTACTGAAGAACCTGCGCGACGATATTATCTCCATGTCGCCCGATATCGAAGCCTGGTATTCCAGGTACAAGAAACAGCGAGACAATGTGGGCGAGCCTCCGGCATGACGAACGGCCGTCGAAACGAACGCCGGTTCGGCCACTTAGCAAAATGGCGGGGAAATTCACGCGGGAGCATCCGACGGTTGTAGTTGCCGGAAGAAGTATCTTTTTTGGCGAAGCCGCAACCTTTTGATCGCCAAAACGTGACGATTGCGTGACGAATCGGCTCTGAATCGGATAGAAAGCCCAGGTCACGCGTTGGGCGAATGCGAACGGAGCGATGATGGACCCCCACCAAGCCGGCAGCCTTCGCGATCGCACAGGCGATGATCCGGATCAGGATCACAGCGATCATCGGGATTTCGACCTCGACATCAACGGCGATCGGCTGCGCGAGGAGTGCGGCGTGTTCGGCATCTACGGCCACCCGGAAGCCGCCGCGATCACAGCGCTAGGCCTGCATGCGCTCCAGCACCGCGGGCAGGAGGCTGCTGGCATCGTCACCTATGACGGCCGTCGGTTCCATTCCGAGCGCCGGCTCGGCCTCGTCGGCGATACGTTCTCCCGCCGCGAAGTCATCGATCGCCTGCCCGGCAGCATCGCGATCGGTCACGTGCGCTACTCCACGACCGGCGGGACTGTGCTCCGCAATGTCCAGCCATTGTTCTCTGAGCTTAATGCAGGCGGCTTCGCGGTCGGCCACAATGGCAATCTTACCAACGGCATGACGCTGCGCCGCCAACTGGTGCGCGACGGCGCCATCATGCAGTCGACCACCGATACCGAGGTGATCCTGCATCTGCTAGCGCGCTCGGGCCACCGCCGCTTCATCGACCGCTTCATTGACGCGCTGCGCCAGCTTGAAGGCGCCTATTCGCTGGCGGCCCTGACCAACAAGAAGCTGGTCGGCGCCCGCGATCCGCTCGGCATCCGCCCGCTGGTGATCGGCGAGCTGCGCGGCTGCCCAATCGTCACGTCGGAGACCTGCGCGCTCGACATCATCGGGGCGCGCTATGTGCGCGACGTCGATAACGGCGAGATCGTCGTCTATTCCGAAGAGGGCGCGCAATCGATCAAGCCGTTTCCGCCGCTGCGGCCGCGGCCCTGCATTTTCGAATACATCTATTTCGCCCGGCCGGATTCGGTCGTCGGCGGCCGCAGCGTCTACCAGATCCGCCGCCGCATGGGCATGGAACTCGCCAACGAGGCCCCCGCCGCAGCGGATGTGGTCGTGCCGGTGCCGGACAGTGGCGTGCCCGCGGCGATCGGCTACGCGCAGGCGGCCGGCATCCCGTATGAGATGGGCATCATCCGCAATCACTATGTGGGGCGCACCTTTATCGAGCCGACCGAGTCGATCCGCGAACTCGGCGTACGCCTCAAGCACAATGCCAACCGCTGGGTGGTGGCGGGCAAACGCATCGTTCTGATCGATGACAGCCTGGTGCGTGGCACCACCTCATTGAAGATCGTGCGGATGATGCGCCAGGCCGGCGCCGCCGAAGTGCATTTCCGCATCGCCTCGCCGCCGATCACGCATCCGGATTTTTACGGCATCGATACCCCCGAGCGCGACAAGCTCCTTGCCGCCAATCATACCGTCGAGGAGATGCGTGAGATCATCGGCGCCGACTCGCTCGCGTTCCTTTCGGTCGACGGCATCTACCGCGCTATGGGCGAGGAGCGCCGCGATCCGCTGCGCCCGCAATTCACCGATCATTGCTTTACCGGTGATTATCCGACGCCGCTGACGGATCGCGCCGACACCATCTCGCCGCGACAGCTTTCGCTCCTGGCGGAGGCGAGTTGAGCCCAGGCGCTCTGTCGGACCGCATCGCCCTCGTCACCGGCGCCTCGCGTGGCATCGGGGCTGCGGCTGCGCTGGCGCTCGCCAGGGCTGGCGCCCATGTGGTGGCGGTCGCGCGCACCGTCGGCGGGCTCGAGGAACTTGATGATGCCATCCGGGCAGCCGGTGGCAGCGCCACGCTGGTTCCCCTCAACATGACGGATTTCGCCGGGCTCGCGCGGCTCGCCGGCGCACTCAACGAGCGCTACGGCCGCCTCGACATCCTGGTCGGCAACGCCGGGATTGTGGGTCCGTCCTCGCCTCTTGAGCATATCCCGCTCAAGGACTGGGAGGAGGTGATGAAGGTCAACGTCACGGCGAACTGGCAGCTCATCTGCGCCATGGATGCGCTGCTGCGGCGCTCCGACGCCGGCCGCGCGGTGTTCGTGACGTCGGGCGCGGCGCACAACATGCGCCCCTACCGCGGCGTCTACTCGACCTCAAAAGCCGCCCTCGAAGCCATCGCGCGCACCTACGCGGCCGAGACCGAACGGACGGCCGTGCGCGTGAACCTCATCAATCCGGGCCCGACCCGCACCCGCATGCGCGCTCAGGTGATGCCCGGCGAAGATCCGATGACGTTGCCGCCGGCGGAGGAGGTGGCGGATGCAATCGTTCCACTGTGCATGCCGGAATTTTCCGAGACCGGACGGCTTTATGATTTTCCGACGCGCAGGCTGATGTCGTTTCGGAAGCCGGAATAGATACCCAATGGCCCTGCGCCGATTAGGTAACAGCCTTCTCGGTCATGTGCGTCAGCTGTTCCCGGATGATGCTCGGTAGGTAGTCTGAAAGCAGCAAATGACCTTCGGAGTCATCAACTTGGAATAGGATATCCTGCGCAGCGTGGCGCTGATCAATGCAAAGGAGGAGATCCCGGTCGAACGGCTTTTCGATCAGGACGTGGCAACAAACAGCGCGGTAAGAAAAATCAACCGGCTCCAATTCGGTGAGATCGTAATCCCCGATCTCTTTGAGCAGAGGCGGGACCAGCGTGATATCGTTTGTCTTCAGTTTGATTCCTTCGGAAGTGTCCAAACTAGCGGACCGCAAAATGAGCGCATCACGCCAATATGTTGTCTTATAGAAGAAAGGATACAACGCAAGCGATTCGTCCGAACCTTGTTCGACATTCCAAAAAGTGTGAAGAACATCACCAATTTTGTCGAAACGCCTTAGCTCTCGGGAAAACGAGAGAGCTTCGAAGCCGCCGCCCCACCTGTTCGCGATGGTATGGCCCGTTCTAAACTCCTGATTCGTGAGCGCTCCAAGCAGACCGTGAGCAACCTGGTATTCATTCGCCGTCGGATCACCGCGCCAATCCGCATTTTGAAGGATGTGGAGGAAAGTTGCTCGTCCCGACCCGGCCGCGCACACGTTCCCAAAATGGGGAACGTGCTCGGGAGGCACGCGAACCGAGAATAGCGACGAGCTAACGGCCGTATTGCTCACTTCTTCAAGAACCAACCCAATCAGTTGCAACCGATCTATTGCCTCCGGGTCGATCGCTTCAAGTTCAGCAAGCACATTTGCCGCCGTAACGCGTCCTCGCGACGGCATTGCTGCGACCGGCCTCAATGCCCTTTCTGCTTGAAGTCGGGGGCCGGACCACGCGACCGCGATGCGTCCATCGAACACGTTGATTTTCTGCGTAAACCTCACTTCAAACGGAAGGCCGTGATCAGTCAGAATTTGATTGATGTCGCCTACCAATGGAAGTTTCACCTTGAACCCCGTCTTAGTCTCAGATGAGAGCAGCACATCTCCTATGAGAAATGGGGCTCCGTTCACGGACAATTGTGCGATCAGCGTCATGGATTCAGTCCTGGGACAACTCGTGTGCGTACCACATTTCCCGCGCTTAAGATTTGCAGTTGTTGCCTGAAACGTACAAAATGCATGTGTTCTTTTTGGACGAGCCTCGATGGCAACGCTGACGATCCGGAACGTCGACCCGGCACTCAAGGAACAGCTCCGCGTGCGCGCTGCCCGCAATGGCCGTTCTATGGAAGCTGAATTGAGGTACATTCTGAGTGCAGCCCTACGCGACGACAGAATGCGCGAAGGCAATTTGGCTGAAGCTATTCGTCGCCGCTTTCTGCCATTCGGCGGCATCGACAGGCTTGAACTACATCCGCCGCTGCCTGTGGGCGATCCGTGATCATACTCAATAATTGTTAAAGCAGGGGCGAGACGCCAGCGCTCCGCCCCCCTATCCCGCCTTCGTCACCCGCACCGCCACCACAATCGCAAGCCCCAGCAGCATCGCGGCCAACAGAAACGGCGCACCCGGCACACTCCATTCCCGTGTCGTAGCGATCGCAAACGCAAATGTCAGGGTGAACAGCCCCGGGCCGATCAGGTTAGCGACACCCATCAGGCTCGCGTTGGCGCCCTGCAGCTGGCCCTGCTCATGCGGACCGATGCGGCGGCTCATCAGGCCCTGAGCCGATGGATTGGCGAGGCCCCACAGCGCCATCAGCGGAATGCCCAGCCCGAAAAGTGGTCCGGTCGGTGCCAAGCCGAACACCGCAAAGCCCGCGACGCCGAAAGCAAGCCCGATGACGAGAGCTCTACGCTCGCCGAACTGCTTGACAGCCGGTCTGATCACGCCACCCTGCACCAAGATCGAGGCGATGCCGACACATGCCATGGTGAGGCCGACCGTGCGCTCGCTCCAGCCATAGCGATACATCATGTAGAGCACAGTGACGCTAGGCAGCGCCGCATGGGCGAGGTTGCCGAGGAAATTGACGCTGGCGAGCCCGATCAGCGCCTGCGAGCGCAGCAGCGCGAGCGCGCCGACCGGATTAGCACGCCGCCACGCGAACGGCGCGCGGCGTTCGGGCGGCAGCGATTCCGGCAGGACGAAGAAGCCGTAGAGCGCGTTCGTAAGACTGAGGCCTGCCGCGATCCAGAACGGCAGGCGCGGGTCGATGGCGCCGGTGAGCCCGCCCACTGCGGGGCCGAGCACGAAGCCGATGCCGAAACCGGCGCCAAGCAGGCCGAAGCGCGCCGCTCGCTCCTCCGGCGGCGTCACGTCGGCCACGTAGGCGTAGGAAGTCGAAATGCTTGCCGCCGTGATGCCGGAGATCACGCGGCCTGCGAACAGCCAATAGACGGATGGCGCAAGCGCCATCACCACATAGTCGAGGCCGAGCCCGACATTGGAGATCACGATGACGGGCCGCCGCCCAAACCGATCCGACAGCGCTCCCTGGATTGGTGAGAACGCGAACTGCATCAGCGCCCATACCGTGCCGAACAGACCGTAGACGCGCGCAGCCTCGCCAGTATCGCCGCCGAGAAAATCGACCACCAGCTTCGGCAAAACCGGGATGATGATGCCGATCGCCAGCATGTCGAGCAGCACGGTGACGAACACAAAGGCGAACGCGGCGCGGCGCGGAGGGCGGGCCGTTCCCTTGTTCATTTCATCGGCCCAGACACGGTGACTCTCGTCCAAATTATCCCAGCTGCCGGCGCCGGGTGCATCGCGGCGGTAAGCCGACTTTGTGATGGACATGACCACACGCTCCCGGCAGCAGGGCGGTCCCTCTTTCTCGGCGCCCGCACTAGGCTACACGATTCAATTGTAATCAAGCGGTTAGAGCATATATTATGTTTACTGTACAATGCATCCGACCACAGGTCCGTTTTGAAGTCAACCGTAAGTGGCTCGCGGAGCCTTCACGGCGGGACGTCGGCGGCCGTTGAGACCATTGACGGTGGATAATTGTTGCGGAAATAGACGTCGCCAAGAAGCTCAATCATGGGCACTAGCTTCGTCGAAGACGAAACTGGGCACTCGCTGACCTTGGCGGTGCGCCAAACTTCGCCGAAAAGAGAAAACCGCGCGCTGCAACGCTGCAAGAAGCCGCGCGTCAAAGACCGATTGGACGGAGAGTATCCCCGCTCCGTCCATCGCGTCATAACAGGTCAGTGGTGCCAAAAGTGCTCGAAGCTGTGATGCTGGACCGCCGGGGTCGGATCGACCGACCCGTCGTCATGTGATGCTGCGGGAGCTCCGCCGCCGGACTGGCCGGCAGCACCACCGGTCAACAGCTGGGTCAATGCCGTCACGGCGTTGCCTTGTACGCCGGCGGCATGGGCCAACGCCGAGAGGTCGGCAACGACCGCCGCAACGCTGTTTGGGCCGCCTCCGTGGAAGAGAGCTGTGAGATCAGCCACCAAGTTGTTCCCGCCACCTTGATCGGCTGCAGCGGGATGACCGGCCGCGTTACCATCTTGCCCCCCTGCGGTTTGGTTGCCGTCCGGATGATCGCCTTGGGCCCCTGTCACTTGGCCGCCACCCGCATTGCCGTGATCCCCTGCGGCTTGGCCGCCGCCCGGGTTGGCGCCGTGATCCCCTGCGGCTTGGTTGCCGCCCGCATTGGCGCCGTGATCGCCCGCGCCCTGGTTGCCGCCTTGATCGGCCGCGGCTTGGTTGCCGCCCGGGTTGGCAGCTGGATCCGCTGCGGCTGGGTTGCCACCCGCGTTGGCAGCTGGATCCGCTGCAGCTTGGTTGCCACCCGCGTTGGCAGCTGGATCCCCCGCGGCTTGATTGCCTCCCGCATTGCCGCCTTGATTCCCCGCCGCTGGGTCGCCGTTCGCGGCTGGCGCCTGCGCCGCCGCCACGATATCCGCATAGCTCCCGCCATCCGCCATGCGGTTATTGCCTGCCACGTCCGCAGCGTTCGTTGAGAGTTGCTCCGCCGCAGCGCTGACCTCTCCGGCATTGTGCGTCTGCAAACCCTCTACCAGAGCGGCAGCTGCGGTGCCCGCGGTGCCATCCGACCGCAATTCGTTCCAGAAACGCGCCGACCACAGGCCGCCCTGAGACTGATCGAAGGCGTTCGCATTATTCGCGTAGGCCTGGATTTGCTGAATCAGTTCATCAGAATCGGCGTTGAAACCATCATTCGCGATCGCGACCGCTGCCTGACCGAGATGGTTACTGTCCTGAATCCATTGAGTGATAAACGCGGTTTGATCGGCGTTGTCATGGAACGGTGCAGGGGCGGTGGCCAAGTCCGGGAGCGGCGTGGGGTTGAACAGCGCTTGCACGCCCTCGTCGCCTTGAGCGATATCGATAATGTCCCGATGGATGTCATTGATCGCACGCCCAACAAATTGTCCTAGATCCGTTCCCAATATCAGCGTACCCGTTGGAGAGTTCGCGTTCTCGACGGATGCGATCTCCTCATTGAGCTGGTTGATGATGACGTGCGTGTGCAGATCGGAGAGGTCATTGATCTGCGGACTCGCCTCGCTCAACATCTGCTGCGCGCCGATAAGGTCCGAAACGATCAAGTTGACCTGATCCGGGCCGACGCCGCCAATCTCGCGCGTCGTTGCGTCGTTGAATAGTTCCGTTGCTGTCAGAGCCATTTACGTTATTCCTTCTCTGCGCCATTGCTGGCAAGATAAATACGCCGCCGTTACTCGCAACGGCATCGACGCGCGCGGCTCACGTCTGCTCAATGCTGCTTTTTCCCCGCAGGGCGACTGCAATCCGGTGCGACTGCAATCCGGTATCGCCTGCGGTCAGTATTTAGCGCATGGATTCTTATGGTGACGACGGCCGTGCTGCTATCGTCCCGTTTGCTGTCGCCCCGTTTATGAACTGCGATTCCGATTGATGTCAGAGCCCGACAGCAGAGAACAACTCCTGCGCAGCACCAAACGGGGCGGCAACAGCGTTAAACGCGATGGCGAGCTCTGAAAAGTTCGGTGTTTGCTGACGTCAGCTCCCCCGTCCTGGTTGGCGCTGTTGTCTTCGTGGCAGCATGCAAGTTGCAACTGCAATGGGACAGGAACGAGAGCCGTTCCGTTCGAAGAGGTGATCATATCAGGGTTAATTGGAGGCAAGCCACTGCGTTGTGATCAATCAAGCGCGTTGTCATCGACGAACATTGCGAACATGAAAATTTTGCAGCATGCCTCGACGAAAGCGCACGTTTGGCATGTGGCCTTCCGCGCGATCTGGATTTTTTCATCTCTGACTCGCGTCGACGGTCGCGCAAATTTATTTAGGCCATCTTGCGGCGTAATCTGTGAGCGAGACGTCGCATTATTGACCAAGTCATAGATACCTTTAGGCATCGCCTGAGTTTCGGCATTCACGCGGGCTGGTCGAATGTGATCATCGCTTTTCTCGCGCGAAGATTAAGTAGCGATATCGACGCAAAAGCACGTGAATGCGTAGTCTGCACGCTGCAGTGTTGCCCGAGGCACGGGATGAATCTGAGATTCGATCTGAGTTCGGATGATCCGGTCACCGCGGGGTTGCGGACGAGCGCACGACAATTGCTGGGCGTGGCGGCTTTTAGTGGAGTTGTCAATCTGCTCACGTTGTCGGGTTCGTTGTACATGTTGCAGGTCTACGATCGTGTGATCCCCAGCCGCAATGTGGCGACGCTGGTCGGCCTTTCGGCTATCGTCCTGTTTGCGTACGTACTGCAGGGCTATTTCGATGCGCTGCGCACCCGCATGCTGGCGCGTATCGGCACGCTGTTTGACGCGGCATTGCAAAAGCCCATCTATCTGGCGCTCGCGATTCTTCCGCTTAAAGGCGCCCGGCCTGTTTTGGCGCAGCAGCCCCTGCGAGATTTGGATCAAGTGCGGACGTTCCTTTCCGGTATCGGCCCGACGGCATTTCTCGACATGCCGTGGATACCGATTTTTCTCGTCGCTCTCTATATCTTTCACCCTGCGATCGGAGTTGCCGCGACACTTGGCGCGGCTGCGATCATTGCGGTGACCCTTGCGACCGAGCGGCGAGCGCGCGGTCCCGCCAGGGCGGCGATGGAGACGAGCGCGCATCGCCAGGTGCTGGCAGACGCGACACGACAGAATGCCGACGTCATTCGTGCGCTTGGCATGACCGATCGTTTCACTGAACGGTGGCTGCGAGGCAATGACCGTTTTCTCGAGATCAACATCCGGACTATGGATACCCACGCCAATCTGGGATCAGGCGCGAAAGTACTTCGATATGTGCTGCAATCGTCAATGCTGGGGATTGGCGCTTACCTTGTCGTCATTGACCAGGCATCGGGCGGAATCATGATCGCGTCATCGATCATGATGGGACGCGCCCTTGCGCCGATCGAAGTGGCGTTGAGCAGTTGGAAGCAGCTCGTCGCGGCACGGCAAGGCATCATCCGGTTGCGCGAAATCATCAAGGCTACGGCGCCGCCGCGGGTCCCACGCGTTGCACTGCCACGCCCGCATCGGCGGTTGACGGTTCGCAATCTTACGGTATTTGCGCCGGGCACCGATCGGCCGATTGTCTCAAACGTATCATTCGCACTTGAAGCCGGCATGGGGTTGGCGCTTCTTGGTCCCAGCGCTTCAGGAAAATCATCGCTTGCACGCACCCTGGTGGGCATCTGGCCGGCGGCGAGGGGTGCGGTGCGACTCGATGGCGCCGCCCTCGAACAGTGGCATTGCGACGATCTCGGCCGTCACCTTGGATATTTGCCGCAGAATGTCGCGCTGTTCGACGGCACTGTCGCGGACAACATTGCGCGCTTTGATCCCTTCGCCCCATCGGACTCAATCATTGAGGCGGCACGGCTCGCCGGCGCTCATGAGATAATCCTGCGGCTTCCCGACGGATATGCCACCCAGATCAGTGAAAGCGGAACCTCGCTATCCTCCGGTCAGCGGCAGAGAATTGGTCTCGCGCGGGCCGTATTTGGTAATCCGTTCCTGGTGGTGCTTGACGAGCCGGACGCCAATCTCGACACCGATGGCGAAAAAGCTTTGACACAGACCATCCTGGCGCTTCGAGTGGCCGGACGAATTCCGATTGTCATATCCCATCGTGCAAGCGTTTTGGGGGCATTGAACATGGCAATGCTGCTCTATGACGGGAGGGTATTGGCCTTCGGAACCCGCGATCAGGTTTTCGCGCAAGTCGCCCGGTCGGCTGCGCAAAAGGTACCTGCGGCCCCCGCCCACGACGCGGGCGCAGCTGCGGTCGCGCGGACAGACCTGTCCCGAGACGCTCATGCAACCACGTAGCGCGCGACCTGCCGACCGCCTGCATCAACCGAGCGGCCGTATTCGAGGCTACGCAGGCCGGCGGCCCGTCGGGGGCGGCTCCGCCGTCACTGATGCCGGCACGCCAGCCCATCCAGACGCCCCGCGGAAAATCCTCAGGGATAATTCGAGCAAGAAGTATGACAGCATCGCGGTGGTCGTCGGCAGAAAATCCGGTCCGCGACATCAGCGCCTGCAGCTGCCGACCATTCGTTTAGACGTAGGCCGCGCGGTGCATCGCACGGCAGCCCGCTGCGCCCCTTTGCTGAAGCGCGTCGGCGATTTTTTTTCCGGCCACATCGACACCAAAGGCCTGGATCAAGTCGATGACGGTCTGACGGCGTATATCCTTCGTTCTTTCGAAAGCGAGCGCCGGGCCGGTCTGCGCGTGCTCGCCGCCGCGCTGCTCCTCATCGGAGGCTGGGCAACTTTCGTGCCGCTTTCGGGGGCGGTCGTTATCCCAGGCACCGTCGTCGCCGAGTCGAACATCAAAAAAATTCAACATCCGACCGGCGGCATCATCGCGAGCATTTCGGTGCGCGACGGAACGCGCGTACGGGAGGGCGATATTCTGGCCCGGTTGGACGACACGCAGGTGCGCGCCAATTTCCAGATGGTCAGCCAACAACTGGAAGAGATAAGGGCAAGAATTTCGCGGCTCAAGGCTGAACGCGACGGTCACGACGGGCGAGCCTTGCTTCAAGACGCGTCGCTCACAAATCACGAGGAAGACGGCGAGCGGCCATTGACGACAGAAAACGCTCTGTTAAGGGCGAGAGCCGATGCGCGCAAGAGTCAAAGGGAGCTGGTACGCAACCGAATCGGCCAGCTGAACGAAGAAATTGCGGGCCTCGATGCGCAAATCAAATCGAAACAGACGCAGTCCGAACTGATCGGTCAGGAACTTGAGGGCGTCCAGGCCCTCTACGACAAGCGTCTCACCACGTTGACGCGGCTGACCTCGCTGCAGCGCGAGGCCGCGCGGCTTGACGGCGAACGCGGACAACTGGTTTCTTCCATTGCGGAAACGCGCGCCAAGATCAGCGAGTCCGAGCTGCAACTGGTGAAACTGGATCAGGATTTCCGCGCCGATGTCGTCAAGGATCTGCGCGAGGCCCAGGACAAGGAAGCGGAATTGGCCGAGCGGGTGGTGGCAGCGCGGGATCAATTGAATCACATCGAGCTGCGCGCGCCGACGGCAGGGATCATTCACCAGCTCTCCGTTCATACGATTGGCGGCGTTGTCAGACCTGCCGAGGTCATCATGGTTCTCGTTCCGGAATCGGACGAGTTGCAGATCGATGCGCGACTTCCGGCGAATGAAGTCGACCAGGTTCACAAGGGCCAAAGCACGTTGGTCCGTTTCTCCGCATTCAACCAGCGAACGACCCCTGAACTCAGCGGCATTGTCTCACATGTCTCAGCCGACATAACCCAGGACGCGAAATCAAACTCCAGCTATTACACGGTGCGGGTGAGTTTGCCCGGTGATGAACTGGCGCGTCTGAGCGAACTGCAGCTCATCTCCGGAATGCCGGCCGAAGTCTTTGTTCAGACCGGCAGCCGCACGATGATGAGTTATCTCTTCAAGCCGATCGGCGACCAGCTACACCGCATGTTCCGCGAACGCTGAAATTCGCGAGAAACGAGGCGGCGACGGCCCGCGGCGGACGTCCGTGGCGGCGAGATGACGCTTCACGCCATTGAGCCAATCGAGGGCGCGCGACAGCGCATTGCCTTTATCATCTTGAGGTACGAACGGATCACAGTAGCAGGGCGCACCAACCGCAGCGGCAAGTCGACTCACAGCCCCGACGAGCCGCGGTGGCCCGCAGGCGTGCACCGTGTCGTCCGCCGATAGCTGCGGAACATGATCGATGACAGCTCCGACGCGGATGATGGGGGTGACATTCTGCGGCGCTTCTACGACCGGGATAATCGTGACGTTGGGATAACGCGCCAACGCGCAAAGCGCATCGATCATATACAGGGATTCAATGGTGCGGGCACCGACCACCATAACGACATGACGGCGCCGATGCTCCCGGATTGCCGCAACTGCGATCGACCAGATTGGCGCGAAACCGGTGCCGCTTGAAACAAGCACGAGCCGACTCAACGACGCCGGCCGCAGGAACGCCGAACCGAACGGCCCCTGGATCTTCACGCGGTGCCCCTCGCGAATACCGCGACCAATCGCGCCGGATACCCGACCACCGCGAATGCGCCGCACCTGCAAATGCAGAAATTCCCTTTCCACAAAATTTTCCATCGAAGCCGTCGGGCTGTAACAGCGCATTGGAAATCCGCGAAACTGTACCCGCAGATACTGTCCCGGCAGATAGGTGATCGGTCGCGAAGGCTCGATGTTGATCTCGACGACGTCGGGCGCCCGCTTTTTGACTGCGCTCACGCGGCCCAGCGTCGTCTGGATCTCCGGCAAGGCCTCGATTTCCAGCTGCAGGTCCGAGATGATCCGACTCTGGCACGCCCGTGTTACACCGGGCTCGTCGCATTCCCCACCAATGGCCAGTCCATCCAGGATGCGCACGCGGCAGGTACCGCAATGCCCCGAACGACAATCATGCGGAATATCGACTCCGTTCACCAGCGCCGCGTCGAGCAGAATGTCGCCGCGGGAGGCGAAGAACACTTGGTCGTCGATCGTCACACGGCAACTTCTCCGCATGACTACTCCACCTCCAGCAATATGGGGCGCAGGTGCCGCGTGTGATGGATTTGCGCGTGATCAAACGCCGCGAGCCGCATATAGGTCCCGGTCACGATCGGCACCGCACCGGGATGGTCGCCCTTGAGGGTGCGGCTGGCCTCAAGCATCCAGCGGCCGGCAGCCCAGCGGGCCGCGCCGCGCAAATCGCCGAAGCCCTCGTCCGACGGATTTACGATGATAAGCCCTGGAATGATCGCACCGACAGGAATCTCGCTGTCGTGCTCAGGCGAGTACGGCTCCGACTCGGCCTCTGTCATCCACCATCTGGCGCCGTCGCTCTCGCTGTGATTGGGGTCAAGGTCAACACGCCCGAGCGCCTGCAACGTCGCCCTCCAGCTTTTGGGCAAACGGCGCGGTTGAACAGGATGACGGTATCCGCCAAGAGGCTGCGTTTCGAAGTTCGTTCCGTAAACTTTCGCCGCATGCGGGTCCGAAATGAATCCACCACGATATGCACTGAGACCTTCGGACTGCGTCGGCGTTGGCTCGACGGGCAACCCGAAGCGATCCTGGTCGATCCACCCGTATGGTCCACTGCTCGAAGCCTTCCATTGCCACACCTCGACCGCAGCGTTGGGGTCGCCGGTGTAGTGAAGGCCACGGCCCGACAGAGTCGTAGGTTTATCCGGAAGCGGCGTCGGCCCCACATGAAACGTGCGATCCCCCGGCACGGTAGCGTCGAGTTGCGTCAGCAGGACGGCAAACTTGTCTTCGTGATATTCATGCGCATCGGCAATGTCATAGCGATCTTGAAGAACGTACCAACCGTCTTCGCGCTTGATCATCGGCAAATGCTTGAGCGACCGCGTTGGATCGTCCCAGACGAAGCAGAAATAAACGCGCTCGCCGTCGTGCACGGCACGTACATCAATTTTCGTTTCGCCTTTGCCATCGAAGTTCCCGCCGAACGCCGTCCACACCGTAAGTGGCTTGACGGTCAACCACACGGCGTCCGACGCATCGCCGTCGAGGATGGGCAACTCGGTTGTCGCAACCTTTCGAATGTACAGCCGGTCTTGCACTGCCCAGTCCACCGGTAAAACGAACCCGACGGTGACGATCGCGGCGGCGAGCGCGACAACGAGCGGATTGGCCTGAACGGTACTTCGCGCGTTTCGCAGCCGGTGATGCTCCGTCGGGTTGCCGTGCACGGGGGCTTGTGGAGAATCGGCGTCCGACGGCTTTCGCTCCCGCTGGAACGGCCTCGTTTGGTTCCTTTTTGCAGCGGCGATCTGGTGGTTGAGCTGCACCACCAATTCCATCGGATCGAATGGCGGCGCGGCAGAAGCAAACCCGCTGGGACGAAAAATGCGCACCAGCTGCGTAAAGCCGCCCATTGCCCAGTTTGCCGCAATGTGCGCCGGCACAAAGCCAAGGATGAACCAGGTGCCCAACAGATGGATGCGCACCACAAGGTCACTGGCCTGACCCAAATAGAGTTGGGCTCCGGTGACGAATTCGGCCATCATTGCGACGAAAAAAATCCAATACAGCAGAACGTTGATGGCGCTCCACCGCGCGTGACCCGTTTTGAGCAAACCAGCGATGCGCATGTGATCGATTTGAACGCGGCGAAACAGTCGGGCGCTTATGAGATAAGCGATATAGGCGACAGCAAGCGCACAAAGAACAAGCGCCGCCGGCAGATGGCCGGTCCACACAACGTGTTTGGGCAACACACGATCAAAGACCAGCAACCATGCGTGCTCGGGTTCGTCGGCGGCGATCCTCAATCCAGTGGCAATCAATGTCATCAGCGTGATGACGACCAGCCAATGAAGCAAAATCGTGCCGATATCCGTCCGCCTCCGAATAGCGAGCCGGCGCATCCAGAGTCCCCAACCTGAAGTTCCTGCAGCGACAACTCCCCGGCCCCGCCCGCGCGCCGCTACATCGATTTGTGCTTGATGTTCTCAGATGACCGTCAAGATCGGATTGGCATTTCGCGGCAGGTGACGCGATAAATTTCTTGCATCCCCTCGTCCCCCTTTCTGTCTGGCTAAATCATTTCCCTCACGCTGCCGCGTAATCATCTATCAACATCAATGCGGCGATTTGCTGATGAGAATGCATCCGAACAAGTGCTTGACCTGGGACAAAGATGGGCGCGCCCACGCAATCTGTGCGTTTATCAATTGGCGCTTGAGCGGGGCGCCATAATGTTTTGATCGAATGCTCGGATCTCAATTGCTATTAGATGTTTGCATGTCGATACATTAGAGCAGACTTTCGCTCGCATTGAGTCACTTACTGCGTCGTCACAGGGCTTGCGCCGGCGACCCCGAATTGAAGCCACAGAGCCAGAACAATCGAGGTGGCCGAGACAACCCCGGCCACGGCCCAGGAGACGTCAGGTGCAGCAACCTGATCGGAATCTGCTATGGTTGTCTTTCCCTCCAGTGGTCACCTCCCCTTCTTTCCAGCGTAAGGGTTCGCCTTTTCCCGCAACGTCAGCCGGATCGGCACTCCCGGCAGATCGAAGCTCTCCCGCAGCGCGTTGACGAGGTAGCGTCGGTAACTATCCGGCACGGCGTCAGCGCGGGTACAGAACAATACAAAGCCTGGCGGACGAGTCTTCGGTTGCGTAATGTAGTTGAGCTTGAGGCGGCGACCCGATACGGCGGGCGGCGGGTGAGCGGCCAGTACCTCATCGAGCCACCGGTTGAGCGCATTGGTCGCGACGCGCTTGTTCCACAGCTCGTGGATATTCACCACCGCCTTCATCAGATGGTCCAGCCCGGCGCCAGTGAGGCCCGAGACCGCGACCACCGGAACACCCTTGATCTGCGTGAGCAGCCGGTCAGCTTGCTGACGCAGTTTGGTGATCGCGCCGGGCGCCGCCTCCTGGAGGTCCCATTTATTGATTCCGAGCACCAGCGCCCGGCCCTCGCGCTCGACCAGATCGGCGATGCGCAGATCCTGCTCCTCGAACGCGACAGTGGCGTCGATGAGCAAGATCACCACCTCGGCGAAGCGGATTGCTTCGAGCGCGTCGGCGACGGAGAGCTTTTCGAGCTTACCCTCGACCCGCGAGCGACGTCGCAGCCCGGCGGTGTCGTGAACCAGAAAGTCCCGTCCCTGCCAGACGAGCGGCACCGCGATGGCGTCGCGGGTGATGCCGGCCTCGGGACCCGTGAGCAGGCGCTCTTTGCCGAGAAGGCGGTTGATGAGCGTCGATTTGCCCGCATTGGGCCGCCCCACCACTGCGATGCGGATCGGCTTGCGGCGCGCGGCCACGGGAGCAGCGGCTGGCTCTTCGCCGCCATGCTTCTGTTTATCGTCATCAGGCGAACCCGCCGATGCCGGCATTGTGGCGCGCAGCGCTTCGTAGAGATCGGCGAGGCCCTCACCGTGCTCGGCCGAGATCGCCACCGGCTCACCAAGTCCCAGATCGAAGCCCTCATAGGTGCCGGCGCCCCCCCTGCGGCCTTCCGCCTTGTTGGCGATGAGAATAGTCGGCTTGCCCGTACGGCGCAGCAGGTTCGTGAACATGCGGTCGCCGGGCGTGATCCCGGCGCGGGCATCGATGAGAAAGAATACTACGTCGGCGGCAGCGATTGCGGCCTCGGTCTGGGCCCGCATACGACCCGACAAGCTTTCGGGGCTCGATTCCTCCAAGCCCGCCGTGTCGATGATGGTGAAAGCGAGATCGCCGAGCCGTGCTGCGCCTTCGCGTCGATCACGTGTGACGCCGGGGGTATCGTCGACCAGGGCGACACGCCGCCCGGCGAGGCGGTTGAACAGCGTTGATTTTCCGACATTCGGCCGGCCGACAATCGCAACCGTGAAGCTCATGGCGGCAGACCGGACAATCTTCCCTCCCCCGCTTGCGGGGCAAAGTTAGGGAGGGGGCAATTCCACGGCTCAGTGGCGCCGGGACAGGCCCCCTCCCCTACCCTTCCCCGCAAGTGCAGGGTAGTCGCACGAGGGATGACGGTCGCGTCCCCCCCTGGAGGGGGGAGGTCGACCCGCGTCAGCAGGCCGGGAGGGGGTGACAGCGGTTCAGCATACGCGGACTTGCAGGAGCGTGCTGCACCGCTGTCACCCCACCCCGGACTGCCTTCGGCAGTCCGATCCTCCCCCTTCAGGGGCCCCATCAGGGGAGGGGGGCGACACCCAATGCTCCTGCTCGCAAGCGGGGGACGGAGCTGAGGACAGAACTTCAGCGCGCCACCGTGCCGGCTGTTCCTGGCCATGCGGCCTGGGGCTGCGCCGCCGGCCAGGGTGCTGTGGCGGCTTGCGGGGTCGGCTGCTGAGCCGGCTCGGGAGCGGCTGCGCGCGTGGGCGCCGCCCCATAGGGATCCTGAGCCTGTGGCTTCGGCGCCGGCTTGCTCGCCGTGCGCTGCGGCTTGGGTTTGGGCTTCGCCTTTCCGGCCGGTTCGGCGGCAGCCTCCGCGGCGGCCTTGGCTGGATCGAGCGCCCCCTCGGGCTCGCGATATCCCTTCACCAGCTCGGGCGGGACGCCGTTCGCTACGCCGGGGACACCTTCGGGAAATACCGGCCTGCGCTCGCCAGCAAGCTTCTTCTTGCTGTCGAATATATCGAAGGTATCGAGCGAATCGCAGGCCGCAAGGACCGGACCGGCGGCGGCCACCACGGCGGCAAGGACCAGGCGTGCAAGAGGTCGCATCGGCGTCTCCTTAAGGATTGCCGGCTTCGGGGAGAAGTGACGCGAGCACGTCCATGCGCGAGCGCACACCTGACGGCGCTTCCGGATCGTTCTTGGCTGCTTCCGTCCATCGTCGCATCGCCGGGGTGTCGTGGTTGCGCCAAGCTGATAACGCCAGCAACTCGCGCGCCGTATGGCGGAACACGCCCGACGGTTGGGTCAGCGGCTCGAGGCGCTGGGTCATCTCGTCAAGCCTGGCAGTGTCGACCAGCAGGAATGCGGCCCGAATGGCGGCAAGCTCACTGACCAGGGGCTGCCCCTTGGTTTCGGCCGCGATCTGATCGTAAGCCGCGATGGCAGCCTTGGGATCGCGTTGGGAGATTTCGGCCGCCTCGCGCAGGCGCGCAAGCAGCCGGTAACCGGCGGTACCGTCGGTGACGAGCTTGGCGAACGCCGCCTCGGCTTCTGCGTGCTTGCCTTCGTCGGAGAGCCGGGCAGCGGCATCGTAGGCCGCTCCGGCCTCGGCGGCCCGGCGGGTCTGCCAGTACTCATAGCCGCGCCAGGCCGCGACAGCAGCGATCACTAGGAAGACCACCGCCACAACGTAGTTGCCGTAGCGCTCCCATAGCTTCTTGAGCTGTTCCCGGCGTACTTCCTCGTCGACTTCGGTGAAAATATCAGACACGGAACCTCTCCGCCCGATGGCGCATTACGCTTACCGCACTTGCCGCAGGCGTACCCCCCTTTGCAGACCCAACACCCGAATCGCGTGGCGGCACCATAGTTTAAGGCGCGCAAACAGGCAAAACCGGGTCCTTGCCGGGGACGGCCTTTATGATAGTGCTATGGCGACGGCGTGGCAAACACACGCAAAAACATGAAGCTGCGACCTTAGGTCTTGGATGTAGGGCGGATTTTGCCCACGCGGTATCATCGAGAGGCGGACGGCGTTGGCAAGTCCAAATCGCAAGGCAAACTTTTCGCTGGTGGAACGGCGCTCGCTGGTGATGCGACTTACCCACCCTACCCCTTCTTCTTCACAGCGTAGACATTCTCCGGGCCCGGGAACGTGCGGTTTCTCACCTCCGCCGCATAGGTTGCGACAGCGGCCTCGATTGCCGGGCCGAGGCTCGTGTAGCGCTTGACGAATTTCGGCGCCCACGGCGACAGGCCGAGCATGTCTTCGAGCACCAGGACCTGCCCGTCGCAGTCGGGGCTCGCCCCAATGCCGATGGTGGGGATGGCAATCTCGCGCGTGATCTGCGCGGCGAGCGGTTCAGCCAACGCTTCGAGCACCACCGAGAATGCACCGGCCTGCGCGACCGCACGCGCGTCGGCCTCGATCGGCGCCCAATCGGCCCGATCGCGCCCCTGGGCACGGAAGCCGCCGAGCGCATTAACCGATTGCGGGGTCAGGCCCACATGGCCCATCACCGGCACGCCGCGCTCGGTAAGAAACCTGATCGTTTCCGCCATGCGCTGGCCGCCTTCGAGCTTGATGGCGCCGCACCCGGTCTCCTTGAGGACGCGCGCCGCCGTCATGAAGGCCTGCTCCCGCGACACCTCGTAGGAGCCGAACGGCAGGTCGACCACCACCAGGGCACGCCGTGACCCGCGCATCACCGCGTGGCCCTGCAGGATCATCATGTCGAGCGTCACCGGGATGGTGGTTTCGAGCCCGTGCATCACCATGCCGAGCGAATCGCCGACCAGGATCACATCGCAATGCTGATCGAGAATGCGCGCCGTGTGCGCGTGGTAGGACGTCAGCATCACGATCGGCTCGCCGCCCTTGCGGGCACGGATATCCGGGGCGGTGAGGCGCTTCTGCGCCGGCTGGTTGGGTGGCGTGTATATCGACATGTCAGGTCCCGAACGCGGTTGCGCCGAAGACGTGCCGACCGACCACCAGCGGGTGGAACACGAAGCCGAGCGCGAGATAAAGGATAACGCCGACCACGACCGCCGCGATGTCATTCTTGAGCCCGCCTTCGGGGATCTGCGGTGCACCCGGATCGCCGCGGTGCTTGAGGCTAATCCGATCATAGACGGCCCAGGCCAATACCGCGCCGAACAGAATGACCCCGCCGAGATCGCCGTTGGTGATGAGGTGCGCCACGGCCCAGGTTTTCACGCCGACCAGCATGGGATGTTTCAGCACGCGTTTGATTGTGCCCCGAAGGTAAGCTGCGGCAACGAAGATGCAAGCCGGCAACATCAAGGCCTCGGTGACATGCAGGGCCCAGCTTGGCGGTGTCCACAGCACGATCGGGCCGGCGGCGTCGTACATGCCGAAACCTTTGCCCGTCACATAGAGGCCGAGCAGCGAGACCGCCGCGAACAGGGCCTTGTAGGGCCATTCACCGAACCGCTTGATCGCGGCATCGCGGTGCGGCCGCATGGTCACTAACACATGGGGGCCGAGAAAAAGAATCAGTCCCAGAACAAGTACCAGAAGGCCCATCGTCGTCTCTCCGCCGGGGGCTGCAAGGTCTGGCGCAGTAGAGGCGAACGCGCGCGCGGAAGCAAGACGGCTGGAGCAATACTTCGATGAGCATCAGGATGCCGGTGGGAGCCCGGCGCCTTCTCGCCGAAAATAAATATGCGGTGAGACAAACGGCCGGAATCACGTGCGACTGCGCGTGCCACAACCACACGCGATGAATCGGCGCCGGCTGCGGAGGCGGGTTTCGCGGACTTAACTGGCCAGGGCCGAACCGTCTGTGTCACCGTGCTTGTCGGCGAACTCCGCCAAACGGAGCCACATCGCCGCCATTTCAACGAGCACGGCCTTGTCTTGGTCGCCTCGGTGGGGCTGCTGGGACATCTTCATGCACTCGGCGGCGTGTCGTCGATACATGTCTGCGGCGGTCATCGAACGACCCATCTCACCGCCCTCCTTTAACAAATCGTTGAGATGGATTTCGTTCGCTGTCCAACCTATCACCAAAGCGAGATCGTGGAACCACAGGCTCTGGTTCCAAGTTTCCAGCCAAGCGGGGCTTGAGAGGCCGAACTGGATGCACCATCCCGCCACCTACCGAAACTTTGCCGACGCATGTCGGCTCATGGCGGAAACCGCGACGGAACGGGATCGACGCCTGTTGCTGGACCATGCCGACGCCTGGACCCGACTGGCAGAGCAGGCAGAACGCGAAGGGGCCGTCAGCAAGCCTCTATCAGACTGAAAACAGCTGCCGCGGGTTTTACCGTTGCGTGGCGGCAGTTGCCGGTAGATGTGCCGGCGAGATTTTCTTTTTTCCGCGCCGTGTCCGCATCGCGACACAAAGGTCATCAAACCGGTGTGAGACTGTTTGTTTGCTGCCGATCTTCCTCACACTATCGTGTTTCACGCAACCGCCGCAGGCCATCTTCGTTATCAAGACACGCGCCGGGGGCCTACAGTGGAGGTGTCCGATGAACGCGTACACCGGCGACACCGATGCGGCGTGTTGTGCATTCTGCGGTAAGTCGCTGCCGGTCGTGAACGGGCAGTTGCAGCCGTGGCGAGCCCCCAACGGTCTCTTCTTTTGTAACGAATTTTGCGCTGACGACCTTGAGGAAGTGCGCTTCCGAAGGCACGGCAGGGCGCAACGCAAGGCCCACGAGTTGGACTTTTTCTTCTGACCGATGCGTGTTCTTCTGACCGATGCGTGGCCATCATCCAGGACCGAATGGCTGCTGCGGCGCGCACTTGCTTTCTGCAACGCCTCAGCCTCGGCCACGCGCGCACCGATCAGCCACTATGCAAACAACAACCTCGTCACCGCTCAGCTGCGCTGAGCGTTTTTCCAGGCAAGCCAATTGGCAGAGAAAGTTGCTCAATCTTCCTGGAAATCGCGAAAGACGCCGGATTTCGTTCACTTTGAATCACTTTACTGCGTCGTCGCCGGGCTTTTCCCGGCGACCCCGCATTTTGGGCGCAAACCATCAACGATCGAGGTGGCCGGGACGAGCCCGGCCACGACTCGAGAGGGAAACCAAGCGCGCTTCGCGCCAACCGCCCTCACTGGCGCGGATAGATCAGGCTCTGATCCTCGAACGTATGAACAGGCAGCGCATTCATGTCGATGAAGCGATGAAGCTCGAGCGGCGCGATTACCGCGCCGGATTGCTCTTTGGCGGACGCTGCCGCCGTATTCGTTGCGTGTAACCAGAATACAACGCTCAGGGCGACGAGCGCAGCGCTGAGACCTGAAATGATGTGCCGGTGAATGACCGGCGTCGGCCGGGAGATGCGACTCCAGTTTTGAAACAGCGCGAAGCCGGCCAGATAGATGAGCAGAAACACCAGCGAGCCGACACATATCTCCGCCGCCGGATCGCTGCCGAACATCGCAGACAGAATGGTCATGTTGTCCTTCCTCGGAGCATGATTCCGTCCACCGGACATGTCCTACGACGGGAGGGACCAACGCATTGTGATTCAGCTCACACTCGGCTGATTTTTTGCCATCTTGGGTAGTCGATCGGCGTCCTTCGTAGGCGCGACTCTTGTGGTCGCCCGGTTTTACGCACCGCATACCCCTGACCGGATTGATAAAACGCGTCATTGCCGGGATCTTCTCCGGGTTCTCGGCCCTGGGCATCCAGCTTTTCGTTCGCGCGGTCGATGCGGGCGTCGGTGTGCTTACCGCGGACGAGCTTGATAAAGGCCATGGTTCCGACCACCCCACCAGGAATAGCAATGAATGCCCACCAGGGTGCGGACGAGATTGCTGTTATCGGGATCGCTCGCCCAATCAATCCACCCAGTTAATCCATGACGTCGCGAATTGAATAAATTCCGCCGTCAGACTTTGGCAAAATCCCACGATCATCCGAAACTCAATTTGCTCAATGTTGCCATGCTTTCGCAGCGATCAATTCGCATACTGTCAGCCGTCGAAGTGTCGAGGTCGCCAACCGCATCCGGTCTCTGCCGCCCCCAAGTCCTTCGAGGATACGTCTTATACGGGTGAACGGGCCGTTATGCAGCAGCAAAGGATTGGGAAGCAAGAAACGCTCGTGGGATCGTTTGATGTGCTGCTGTGGTCAAGGTTTTGCCAAACCGAACAAACATTTGACCGCGAATTTTCTTGTAAAAATAGGACTATTATGATAAGCTTATTCTATGGAAATCGAAAAGACATGTCGTCGATTATGCGAATAACGCTGCAAGCCGTCTGCGCCGTGCGCCGCTGGGTATTTCAGCCTGGCTGTCAAACCGCGCTCTCAGCGGAGTTTCCCTGTTCAGGCGAAGAGTTCCCTGTTTCGGAGCAAAAAATTCGCTGTTCTGTGCCGAGCAGGGAATCCTTCGCAGCGCATTGGAATCGCAGCGTAAATGGAAGTCAGCGCGCGCCGCATAGCGCCAAAATGGCCGGAAATTTCAAAGATTCCCTGTTAAGTTCCCTGTTCTGAGGGAATTCGTCGCACGAGATATTTGCGAACATCATGACGAAGTACCTGCTGGCCGCGTTCGCCTTCACTTGCGCCGCGCTCTCCACTGCGGCACCACTCGGCGCGCAAGCCGTCGCCCAGGAATGGCCGACCCCCACTGTAAAGCTTTACGTTCCGTTCGGCCCCGGATCGACGCCCGACATGGTCGCACGCCTGATCGCGGATCAGCTCGCGCAGAAGCTCGGCCAGTCATTTGTGGTGGAGGACAAGCCCGGTGCGAGCGGCAATCTCGGCACCTACGCGGTCGCCAAGGCCGAGCCCGACGGCTACATGCTGGGACTCAGCATTGCGGGGCCGCTCGCGATCAATGCGTTGCTGTTCGGCAAGCTCCCCTATGATCCGCGCAAGGATTTCGCCTACATCACCACGCTGGCGACTCAGCCGAGCGCGCTTGCCGTCAACACGCGGCTCCGCGTCGGCACGGTCGCGCAACTCGTCGAGCTGCTGAAGAAGAATCCCGGCAAATACAATTTCGGCTCGATCGGCAACGGCACGGCACAGCGTAAGTTAGCGCAAATGAGGGTCGCCCCTATATATCAAAATTATCTGCCCACCCTACCCGCCCCTCGCCGCCTTCACGTCCTTCACGTCCGTGAACACGATGCCAGGCGCGCGCTCGCGGGTGTAGTCGAGGTAGAACTGGCTGCGGGCGAGATACACGAGATCGCCGTCGAGATCCTCGGCGATGCCGGCGCGGTTTGCCGCGATGAATTCTTCGAGGGCCCTCCTATCAGCCGCCGAAATCCAGCGCGCCAGCTGGAACTCGCTCTGGTCGAACTCGACCGGCAGACCATATTCGGTGGCAAGACGGTCGCGCAGCACATCGAGCTGCAGCGGACCGACCACGCCGATCAGCGCCGGTGCGCCGTCGGTCGGACGGAACACCTGGACGACGCCCTCCTCCGCCATTTCCTGCAGCGCCTGTCTGAGCTTCTTTGCCTTCATGGCGTCGGTGAGCCGCACCCGGCGGATGATTTCCGGCGCGAAGCTCGGCACGCCGACGAAATTGAGCGTCTCCCCCTCGGTGAGGGTGTCGCCGATGCGCAGGCTACCGTGGTTGGGGATGCCGACCACGTCGCCCGCAAAAGCCTCGTCCGCGATGGCGCGATCCTGGGCGAAGAAGAAGTGCGGCGTGTGCAGACCGATCGACTTGCCGGTGCGCACATGCTTCGCCCGCATGCCGCGGGTGAGCTTGCCTGAGCACAGCCGGGCGAAGGCGATGCGGTCGCGGTGGTTCGGATCCATGTTGGCCTGGATCTTGAACACGAACGCCGTCATGGCGGGCTCGTCGGCCTCGACGCGGCGGAGGTCGGCAGTTTGCGCACGCGGCGCCGGCGCATAGGCGGCAAACCCGTCGAGCAAATCCCCGACGCCGAAATTCTTCAGCGCGCTGCCGAAGAACACCGGCGTCAGATGCCCTTCGCGGAACGAGTCGAGGTCGAACGGCCGGCAGGCCTCCTTGACGATGGCGAATTCTTCCGCGAGCCCGGCGGCATCGAGGCTGGGATTGAGCGCCGCGATCTCGGCGAAATCGTCCGCGACGCCGGTCCCCTCCTCGCTCGCGCCCGGCAAGCGAGGGAGGGTTGGGCGCAGCGAGCCGGCCTTGGGGTCGCCGTCCATCAGCCGTACGCTACCCGTCGCGACTTCCATGGTGCCGATGAAATCGCGGCCACGGCCGATCGGCCAGGTCATCGGCGTGGTATCGAGGGCAAGCGTCTTCTCGATCTCGTCGAGCAGGTCAAACGGGTCGCGACTCTCGCGGTCCATCTTGTTGATGAAGGTGATGATCGGGATATCGCGCAGGCGGCACACCTCGAACAGCTTGCGGGTGCGCGCCTCGATGCCCTTGGCGGCGTCGATCACCATCACGGCGGAATCGACGGCCGTCAGGGTGCGATACGTGTCTTCCGAGAAGTCTTCGTGGCCCGGGGTGTCGAGCAGGTTGAAAACGATGCCGTCATACTCGAACGTCATCACCGACGTGACCACCGAGATGCCGCGCTCGCGCTCGATCTTCATCCAGTCGGAACGGGTGGTGCGACGGTCGCGCTTGGCCCTGACCTGGCCGGCGAGATTGATGGCGCCGCCGAACAGCAGGAGCTTTTCAGTCAGCGTGGTCTTGCCCGCATCGGGATGGGAAATGATGGCGAACGTGCGCCGGCGCGCGACCTCCGCCGCAAGCGGCGAGATGACCGCGGTGTCTACCGTAAAGGCGCCCAAGGGGTGATTCATGGTGGGCATGTCGCACTTCGGGCACTTGAAATCAAGGCGCGCGGCGCGCCTTCGCGGTACGCGCCGCGTGAGATGTGCCGCTCAATAATTTCGGCGGGGTCGCGCAATACGGTCCACCTGACGTACGCCGATTCTTTCAAGGGGGAACATTATCGGCGATCAGGGGTTGGCTTTCAAACATCTATCTCATCATGGAGGAGCAGCCATGTCTGACCCGCGTATTGATCCACGCTACTCCGATTCTCGCCGGCCATCCGAGGACCCGCCGCGCCCCCTCGGCGATGAACCGCGAAGCGGTTCCGGCGCAATGTGGACCGGGATCGTCGTCATAATCATCGCCATCATCGCGGTTCTCGGGTTGGCGATCGAATATAACCGCACCGAACAGGCGAGCAACCAGCCTGCCCCGCCCACAACAACGGGATCTGCGCCTGCCCAGCAACGGCCCGCAACTCCCGCTAATCCCGGTGGCAATGCATCGCAGCCGCAGACACCGGCGCCGGCGCAGGGACGCTGACGCGTATTCTTGTATGACAATACCGGACGCCGAAGCAACCGCTTCGGCGTCAGCGCTATCGGGAGCAACGCAATCGGCAAAACTTACATCGAGCAGCCAAAGCACAGCCTAAACGTCGTCTTCCGAGAGTTGATCGATCATTTCAGGAGTTACTATCCCTTCCGTCCTCTGCATTAGCCGAAGTCCGTTGTGGTATTTGGACTCTGCGCGGTCTGCAGGATGAGTCAACGCCTTCCTGGCAAGATCGGAAATTACCTTTCCGGCTGTGGTGTTCTGTTCGGATGCCAATCCGCTGACGGCGGCAAGGATGTCGTCATCAATGTCGAGCGTAGTTCTCATGCATCGGATGCTACTGTATCTGACGCCGAAAGAAAGCCTGAACGCTCAAGAGCTTTCAGAGCCGGTTTTGGCTACCCTGCAATTATCTCTACACCGGCAAATTATCATGCTTCCTCGCCGGCATCTCCACCTTCTTCCCCCTGAGCATTCCTAGCGCCCGCACCAGCCGCTTGCGCGTCGCGCGCGGCATGATCACCTCGTCGATGTAGCCGCGTTCGGCGGCGACGAACGGGGACAGGAAGCGGTCCTCGTATTCCCTGGTGCGGGCCGCGATCTTGTCGGCGTCGCCGAGGTCGGAGCGGAAGATGATCTCGACCGCACCTTTCGCCCCCATCACGGCGATCTGGGCGGACGGCCAGGCGTAGTTGATGTCGCCGCCGACATGCTTGGACGCCATCACGTCATAGGCGCCGCCGAAGGCCTTGCGGGTGATGACGGTGATCAGCGGCACCGTGCTCTGGCTGTAGGCGAACAGCAGCTTCGCCCCGTGCTTGATGAGGCCACCATATTCCTGGGCTGTGCCGGGCAGAAATCCCGGCACGTCTACGAAGGTGACGATGGGAATTTCGAAGGCGTCGCAGAAGCGCACGAAGCGGGCGGCCTTGCGGCTGGCATCTGCATCAAGCACGCCGGCCAACACCATCGGCTGGTTCGCCACGAAGCCGACCGTGCGGCCGGCGAGACGGCCGAAACCCGTCACAATGTTGCGGGCGAAGGCCTGGCTGATCTCGAAGAAGTCGCCCTCGTCCACCACCTTGAGGATGAGTTCCTTTATGTCGTACGGCTTGTTGGGGTGTTCCGGCACCAGCGTGTCGAGCGAGGCATCCTCGCGCTCCGCATCGTCGAAGGACGGCCATTCGGGCGGGCCCGCGACGGCGTTGGACGGCAGAAAATCGATCAGCCGGCGCATCTGCAGCAGGCATTCGACATCGTTCTCGTACGCGCCATCGGCGACCGATGATTTGGTCGTGTGGACGTGGGCGCCTCCCAACTCCTCGGCGGTCACCACCTCGTTGGTGACGGTCTTCACCACGTCAGGGCCGGTGACGAACATGTAGCTCGTATCCTTCACCATGAAGATGAAGTCCGTCATGGCCGGCGAATAGACGTCGCCGCCGGCGCACGGGCCCATAATGACGGAAATCTGCGGAATGACTCCGGATGCGATCACATTGCGTTTGAACACTTCGCCGTAGCCGCCGAGCGCCGCGACACCCTCCTGGATGCGGGCGCCGCCGGCATCGAACAGGCCGATGATCGGGGCGCGGGCCTTCATGGCCATGTCCTGAATCTTGGTGATCTTCTGAGCGTGGGTTTCCGACAGCGAGCCGCCGAACACAGTGAAGTCCTTGGCAAAGGCGAACACGGTGCGGCCATTTACGGTACCCCAGCCGGTGACGACGCCGTCGCCCGAAATCTTCAGCTTGTCCATGCCGAAGTCGGTCGCACGGTGCTCGACAAACATGTCGAACTCCTCGAACGAGCCCTTATCCATGAGCAGTTCAAGGCGCTCCCGGGCGGTGAGCTTGCCGCGCTTGTGCTGCGCCTCGATGCGAAGCGCGCCGCCGCCGCTGCGGGCGCTGGCGCGCCGACGCTCGAGATTTTCCAGGATGTCTTTCATGTGTGGCTCCGAAGCCGATCCGCCCTGCCTCTACCACGACGCAGACGGCTGCGGAACCGCAACCCAAAGGCTCGCAGGCAACGCTTCGGTCGAAGGCGGGCCGGCGGCGGTCGGAAGACCGCCGGTGTTCGGATCAAGCACGTTAAGGCCGCAATCCGCGGCCCGCCTGCCCGCCGGTCAGGTCCTGCCGAGTACGTTGCACGACGCTGAACATGCGATCGTGCGCCCGGCTGCCGGTCTATTGCACGTTCTTGTTCAAGTAGATCGAACCCGAGATCACAATGGCCCAGATCACCGCGATCGAGACAAGCCCAACAACCAATGCCATCTTGTATCCTCCCGGCCACCCGGATCCGTTTCGCCAAACCAGAGGCGCACTGCCCGGACGACAGAGCTGCCCACCATATGGGCGATTACACGCACTTGGGGACGATCGTTTCCCGCGACATCGTCGCGGTACCAAAATCAAGGCGCGTTGGTCAAGTCGCCGCATCGATCTCTCTTTAGAGCGGCCTCGGTTCCGAGACTCAGGTGGCGCTCCTGGAGAAGATCGAACGCGCCATCCTGCGCGGCGGGAGCGCGGCGGATGCCGACCTTATTCTCGCTGAACTGCGGCGGTTCATCCGGCATTCGTCGGTTAAGACGGCGCGTGCCGGCAAAGAGGTCGCTGCCGGCTCTGTTTGTGCAGCGCGGCGAAAAATACAGTCGGTGGATCAATCACTGCTGCGTGAAACGTGGGCGACGCAGAATAAATTTCGCATAAATACAATATTTTACACATCTTTGCTTTGAAGGGCAATTGCAGTGTCCGGCCTTGTGCGGCGCATTAGTTCCGCTTATGTTTGGCTAACACTTTTGTCAGAATCTGGAACGCCACATGCAAGGATCGAATTTCCTCGATGTGAGATCTTTGCATGACGATGAACCGGGATAGAAGACTTCGATACCCAGGTTTGTTGCCGTTCTCCGACGAAGGATTTGCGCCTATGAACCGGATATTGGGGGCGACCGCGTTGGGTCTTGCGTTGGCGGCGAGCGGACTGCTGGCCGCGCATGCCAGCGTTCCGCTTCCGGTCATCCAACAGGCGAGCGGACTGCCGACGCTGGCGCCGATTCTCAAAAAGATAACGCCCGCAGTGGTCAGTATCGCCATCAAAGGCCGGGCGCAGGACGTTAACACGCAGCGCAAGGCTCGTGATGCCAAACCGGCGGCGGTCGACCAGCAGATGCGCGCAGCCGGATCGGGTGTGGTCATTGACGCGAATCAGGGCCTTATTATCACAAACAATCACGTCATCGACCGCGCCGACGAAATCAACGTCCAACTCGCCGACGGCCGTGAAGTAGTGGCGAAGCTGGTCGGGGGGGACCCGGACACCGATATCGCTGTCATCAAGATTCCGGCCGAAAATCTGACCGCGATCGTCGTCGGCGATTCCGATCAGGTCGAGGTAGGCGATTTCGTCCTCGCCATAGGCAATCCGTTCTTGATCGGCCAGACCGTAACGTCCGGCATCATTAGCGGATTGAACCGCACGAATGTGGGCATCGAGCAGTACGAGAACTTCATCCAGACCGATGCGGCCATCTATCCCGGCAATTCGGGTGGGGCGCTTGTCAATCTACGCGGTGACCTGATTGGCATCAACACCGCATTCATCGGCGCGACCAACTCCAATCCCGGGATGGGCTTTGCGATTCCGATCAACATGGCGCGGCTCGTGGCCGATCACATCTTGGAAACCGGTGACGTTCGCCGCGGTAAACTCGGAATCACCTTCGAGGATTCGAGTCCGGCACTGGTGCGCGAGTTCAAATTTGCCACGCCGCCCACCACACCGGTCATCACCAAGGTCGAGGCCGGCTCGCCGGCGGATCTGGCAGGTCTCAAAGCCGGTGACGTAGTCACAGATCTTGGGGGAACGCCGGTGCGGGATACATCGCAACTCCGTACCCGCCTCGGTCTATTGTGGGTAGGCGATTCTGCCGAATTGACCGTGGTTCGTAACGGCAGGCCCACGGTGGTTCGCGCGACCATCGTTGACCAGCAGCGCAGCAAGTCGAAGTAATACTAGTCACCTTCCTCCGTGGGCGGACGCACTCACGTTAACGCGCGGCTGGCAACGAGATCAGATTGCCGGGAAAGTTAACATCTGCACTACCGGCAGAACCGTCGTCTTCCACCCGCCTGTCCACCGACAAAAGGCCAGGAGAGATACTGGCCCCGGTACGCCGCGCAAACCATCTTTTCCTCGCAAACAAAACCGCGATACACTCGGCTAAGCACGAACCATAGGCAGTTCGGTGCAGAGGAGAATTTTCGTTGCGGTAATACGCTGCAAGGCTAAAGGAGATCGTCATGCGCGACCGCTTCTCACGCCCAACGGTAGCTGTCGCCATTGCGACCGCCGCTTTCGGCGCCGCCGCTTCGGTGCCCGTCACCCCGATCTCAGCTCAGGTTCCGACGGCTGCCGGTACGGTGCCCGTTCCAGCCTCGGCGCTGAAAACGCCTTGGGGCGAACCTGATCTGCAGGGCATTTGGACCGACGAAAGCGACACGCCCTTGCAGCGGCCCGCCAAGTATGCGGCCCAGGAATTTTTCACCGCCGCACAACGAGCCGAATTAGATGAAGCGCGGGCGGCAGTGCTCGGCCGAGACAGGCGCGCCGAGCGCGGGACCGAGAACGATGTCGCCAGCGGCTACAACTCGGCATTCTGGTCCTGGAAACGCATCGGCGCGCACACATCGTTGATTGCCGATCCGCCAAATGGCCGGATTCCGCCCCTTACGCCGGAAGCACAGAAGATTGCTGCCGCCGAGCGAGAATTTCGTCTCGGCCTGCTGCAGGCGACCGAGGCATGCAGGACCAAGTCGGCGACCTGTAGCGGCGGCAACTATGATCCCACGCCCTCGCCGCGACGCGCCGAACCGCCTCCACGCTACAATACGGCGCGCATGAACCGCAATAACGGTCCGGAGGACAGTTCCCTGGCGGAGCGCTGCCTGACCGTCGGCCTACCCGAGTTTGGCGGTCCGACCGGCAGCTTTCGCCGGATCGTGCAGACTCCCGGCGGCATCTCCATCTTCTATGACGTGGGTCAAGGCCAGGGGTGGCAGCGCAACATTGTCATGAACGGGAGCCCCCACTTGCCGGGCAGTATCCGCCAGTGGTTCGGCGACTCGCGCGGTCATTGGGAGGGCAACACACTCGTGGTCGATGTGACCAACTTCAGTCCGAAAACGGATTTCCAGGGGTCGCGCGAGAACTTGCATCTCGTTGAGCGCTGGACGCGTACCGGGCCAAAGACCCTCGTGTACGAGGTCACGATCGACGATCCGACCGTGTGGACGCGGCCATGGACCGTCAGGCAAGAGTTCAACAGGCAGAGCGACGAGGAGAACAGGTTCTATTACGAGCCGCGTTGCATCGAAGGAAACTATGGTCTTCCGGGCCTGCTGCATGGACGGCGCATGGAAGAGTTCGCCTTTGCGGAGGGACGAGGTCCTGATCCGGCAACCAGAGACAATACGCACGGTAGTTTCGTACTTGAGGAGGATCCCTTGCGGTAACGAGCGGCGGCGGGGCCGGCAAGCATTTGTCGGGCCAGCGCTAGTGTAGATTCCGATATGGCTGAATGATAGACATGCCGGCGTTGTCAGTCACCTCTCCCCAGAGGGGAGAGGTGAAGAACCGTTTCAGCCTTATCGAAAAAATTTGCACTGTCAGAAATCCGGCTTGCTCATAGCGTCAGCGCCGTCGATAGGCCAAAGCGCCCGACCAGTTCTGCCGCCCTGCCAGAGATCACATCCGCTGATGCCGTTTGCGGCATTGCGGTTTGCGGCGCTAAAACTGGCCTGATGGTTACCCCCGCCGGCTACATCTATCGGCACCTCGCGTGCGCAGACGTGTCGCTCCTCAAAGACTTGCTACGGGTGTTCGGAGAGACGTTCGGCGAAGTCGACACTTACCAGCATTTCGTGCCGACCGATGATTACCTGAGGCGGTTGCTGAGCAAGCAACATTTCATCGCCGTAGTTGCCATGAACCGCGCGGAGGTCGTCGGCGGCCTTGCCGCGTACGAGTTAGAGAAGTTCGAGCAGGATCGGCGGGAGTTATACATCTATGACCTCGCCGTTGCGGCGAGCCATCGGCGCAGAGGCGTTGCCACCGGATTGATCGGTGAACTCAGGAGGATCGCTGCAGAGCGGAATGCGTACGTTATTTTTGTGCAAGCTGACGTGGAGGACGAAGCAGCTATTGCGCTGTATGAGTCGTTAGGTACGAAGGAAATGGCATACCATTTTGATATCGAGGTGCGCCTGGCGGTTCCGCAACGCGGAGGAACGGGCAGCCGGCGATGAGCGACCTCGCATCTGCCATGTCCGGTTGAGGTCACCGGCGGCTCGACCGGGCAGCCGCCTGTCTGCCGGAAGTGTCCGGATTACAACACTCCGCAACATTCCCACCGACGGCCACTTTTCAGCCTACGGAATGCCTGATCGGCCGTGGCGTTATATGTTCCGTGGGTGGTGGCCCAGGCACGGGCCACGAGGGATTCGGGGAGAACTCCAACATGCGAATTTTTCACCAATTTCGTGCAGGTCTTATTGGCCTGATCGCCGTTACGGGCATGGGCGTTTCGTCGCCGACCTATGCCGACAGCGGCAGCATCCAGTTTTCGGTGGTCAAAGCAGGTTTCTTCATCGGCGGCTCCGGCGGTACTGGAACGCTGATATTTCACGGTCGGCGATACCCGCTGTCGATCGGCGGCCTCAGCGCGGGCCTCGTGTTCGGCGCAGCGGGGACGCGCTTTGTCGGTACCGTCAGCCACATTTTCAGGCCATCGGACGTAGCGGGAGTATACGGGGCCGCCGGCGCAGGTGCCGCGCTTGGGGTCGGGGCTGGGGTGATCGCGCTGACCAACGACAAGGGCGCGGTTTTGAGATTGAGGGGCCGGCAGGTTGGATTGATCGCCAACCTTGATCTGAGCGGGATGGCGGTTTCGCTGCGCTGAGTTGGTCAGTCGGGGGCAGCCGCGTCCGTGATCAGTCGATTTCCGCGCTTTGCTGCGGGGGCTGGTGGGCCCGAGCCAAAGCCCGGAAACGGGGCTTGGCCACTTTGAATCATGCATCGGCGTCGTCGCCGGGCTTGTCCCGGCGACCCCGAACGTCAAGCCCCGGAACTCAGCAATCGAGGTGGCCGGGACAAGCCCGGCGACGACCAGCGAGTGACCACTGTGCTTCGATCTGACCGGGGAAGCCGTGCTAATACAGCATCCCCAGCACGCGCGGCAGCCACAGCGAGATTTCCGGGATGTAGGTTACCATCACCAGGAACACCAGCATGGTTCCGAGCCACGGAAGCACCGCCACGGTCAGCTCGGTGATGCCCATTTTGGTGATGCCGGATGCGACATAGAGGTTGAGCCCTACCGGCGGATGGCACAGCCCCACCTCCATGTTTACGGCCATCAGGATGCCGAGGTGCACCGGATGGACGCCGAGACGCGCCGCCATGGGAAACAGGATCGGCGCCATGATCAGCACGATGGCAGCAGGGTCCATGAAGTTGCCGGCCGCGAGCAGCACGATGTTAGTGACGAGCAGAAACGCCACGGTGCCGAAGCCCTGCGCCGTCATCCATTCGGCCATCGATTGGGGAATCTGCTCGGAGGTGAGCAGCCATGAGAACACTGCCGCATTGGTGATGATGTAGAGGATCATAGCGCTCATGGACGACGCCTTGAGAAGCACGGCCGGCACGTCGACGAGCTTGAGTTCTTTATAGACGAACACCGCGATGAAGAACGCGTAGACGGCTGCCATCGCGGCGGCCTCGGTGGGGGTGAACAGGCCCGAATAGATGCCGCCCAGCACCAATATGATCAGGAACAGGCCCCAGAAACCGTCACGGAACGCGCGCAGGCATTCGCCCCAACTGGCGCGCTTCATGCGCGGATAGTCGTTGCGCCAGGCGCGATACCATGTGGTCATGCCCAGCATCGTGGCGAGCATCAGGCCGGGGACCAGCCCGGCGATGAAGAGCTGACCCACCGAGGCGGAGTCGACGATAGCGCCGTCGGGTCCCCTGGGCTGCATTCCGCTGGTCGCGACTGCGAAGATGACGAGGTTGATCGAGGGCGGGAACAGGATGCCGAGCGCGCCCGAGGTCGCGATCACGCCAGCGTCAAATCGCGGTGGATAGCCGT